>Ga0209727_1001515_pt1 | contig 18759 bp, 35 predicted proteins | sample RifGroC1_FD_183995 | JGI IMG/M metagenome (GOLD analysis project Ga0209727, IMG submission 183995) | Groundwater microbial communities from Rifle, Colorado, USA - Groundwater C1 (SPAdes) (version 2) | ecosystem: Environmental > Aquatic > Deep subsurface > Groundwater | place: Rifle, Colorado...
TTTTTCCCCCTATTTTGATGATCCCCTCTTCGATCAGCTGCCGCTGCGTCCGGAATATCCCCTCATGAAACGCTATCTCTACGTCGCGCAGCTCGTAGCCTTCCGGCGGCCTGCGCCTCATGTCCACAAGGTCGTGGCAATTCATGCAGGCCCGGGCGCCGAGGATGTCTATTTCCTTCTTGCCTAGCCCTGTCCCGGCCATCCTCAAATGCGCGTGAACGGTTTCCTCCGGGTTATGGCTGCATCCTGGCAGGCGCACCAGGCAGTCCTTGCCGCGGGCGCTATCGGTGATTTTGCTCATAGTTTTACTTCCGATTTAGGTTTCCCTAGCAGCCCGATCCGGTAGCCCGGCCAGGGCGTCCCAATCTTTCTGTTGCGGTTTATTCCCGATTTGCGAAATACGCCGGGGGGAAACCCCCCAGCGTTTTGCCAGCTCTTGCGCTGTCCAGCCCTTTGCTCGGAGTTGCTTGACGTAATCAGTCATTCTGGTCACGCTCCCGGATCGTACACCCGTCAAACAGCCGCTCCTCTTCCTCCTGGCACTCTTCATCAGTTTCAAAAACCAACGATTTGCGGTGTGCCCATTCGCGGGCCTCTGCAACAGTCTGAAAGTCGTAGGCTTTAACGGTCAGCGTGTTCATTGCCTTCTCGATAGCCTCTTCCCGGTCATCGGTGGCAAACTGACTTTCCCAATCTTCCGTGCTGTCAACAATCCCTTTGGCCATCTCACGGATTGCTTGCTCCTCTGTCTCTGCCTCGATCTCGTAGGTTCCTGCGCCGTCTTGCTGAATCGTGTAAGTTTTCATTGCTATTCCTCCGTTTTGCTTTTCCGTTTTGAGGTTTTTCTCCCTCTCTTAATTAAAGAATAGCAATTTATTTCTAATAAGTCAAGGTGAAAGTTACTTCTTTTTTAAATTTATCTCTTTTTTAATTCCTTCAAGCGCATCCCAATCCTTTTGTGATGGGGATTTGCCTATATTGCTTATTTGCCGTTGGGTTACGCTCCACCTCTCCGCTAACTCTTTTCCAGATAATCCCATTTCCTGAGCTGCCCGCACGAAAAGAGATGTATTGCTTTTTGATTGCCTCCTATTATTTACTGACAAAATCACAACGCAGTTTTCAGGGCTATACCCAAGATTCGCGTTTTCTCGATGTATTTCACACCCAGGGGACCACCCCGAATATTCAAGCCATATAAAAAATGACTCCTTATCCTTAAGCCAGTCCTCGCACATGGTTACGCCCTTCCCGCCGTAGTCCTTAAACGAAACATTGTTTTTGTTATAACACCTTGACTTTATTCCATGATAAATAGCCGACGCCTTTGATCTGTCCATAAATACACCTCAGGTTAAGTTGTTATTTATGAACTATATTACCATAAAATTTACTGCCAATGCAAGCAATTTATTTCTATTTTATTGTATTTTCTTTCTCTCCGGGAACGGCACCGACACCCATAAAGTCCCGCCCGTCCATCTGTTCATGACGTGCTCTGTCTTTTCCTGTATGGGGATACGATATTTTGTTGCACGTATTTGAGCGCAGATGACGTGCTATCGCACCCTGCCCAATTAAGGGCCTGCTCTGCGGCAAGGCGATGACAAACTGCTTCAAGAAAACAGCTGTGATACCCTACCTTTACTATTTCCCCCAATACACCAATTTGGGCCAGCCACTTCCCGTCCTTTTTGGCCCAAGCCACGCGAGCCGATGAGCTTTATACGTTTTCCCCATTATTTTTATATTTATATATCCGTGTTGTTCGTTTCCTGCCTGGCATCCTAATGCAGAGCGCGGCCCCGTTCTTTTCCTCCATAAAAAAGTGCCAGTGTTAGAGTTATAATCGAGCACGGCTTTCAGTTCCTTTTGGTTTATAGCAATATGTTGTCTTGCATTTCGGACAGATTTTAGCTTCCGGCTTTCTGTGGGCATAACCACGACCTTTGTAAGATTTTCAACTATAATTTTATTTTCTTGTGGGCCACTCCGGGCACTCAATCCCCAACTTCTGCCCCAGGTGCCGACAAAGTGTCTCATGTATCAGAGTCGGCTCAACCGTGGTTATTTCTGTTGTGCTGGTTTTCAGGGTCAATGCCTTCTGGATCGGGCGCCATAAAAATTCCTTGGCGTTTTCAGGGGACCACGGAATTTCTGCGTCGTGTTTCAATGTCCGTCGCATATCAAAACCCGCTTCATTCAAGGTGGCTGCAAGCTGCGTCAGGAACAGATGCAGGGCTTTGTTTTGCGTCAGGGTCCGCTGGCCGGCCTTGCGCTTGATTGTCATCTCCAGGTAATGATGCTCTCTCCACTCTTGGTCTATTAACGTTATGGCATGAGCCAGGGAGGTGAGGCTGTTGATTTTGATTGGCTCAACCGCCATAAAACGGGCTCCTCCAGCTCGCCCGGGCCAACACTTCAAACTCCACCAACAGGGCCGGGGTACACCACTCCTTTCCCCGCAGGTGGAACCGCCAGCGGTGGATATCAGCTTCGCCGTTCAGGGTGAACAGCGGGATATCCTGGACTCCTTCTGGGTGGTGGATTTCAAGGTATCGCTTGTCGGCGCTTAGGTGGATCATGCTGACTCCCCTTCTTCGTCCATCCGGACCCAGGATTCGTCAAATTTTAAGAGCAACTTCTTCAGCTTGCCGTGCCGGTTCTTCCTGATATCGAAAAGAATTACCCGCTTGTCGTTCTTGGCCCGCTCCATCAGCACCCCGACATCACAGGCGGCGGCTATTTCCCCTGCGCCCTTAAATTCCAGTATGCCGGCGTCTTCCTTTGCCGCTGAGTTTGGGAGTTGAGACAGGCACACAACGGTGCAGCGCAGTTCATGGGCGAGACACTGCAGATCAATTGCTATCTGGCTCATCATCTCGTATTTTTTGCTGTACCCTTTTTTGCAAAGGTTTTGGATGAAGTCGATAAACACCACGTCAATCCCGCCGCCGTGCTTCATCTTCCGGCACTGCATAGCTATCTCGTCCACGTCCCTGATATCGTCAACGACCATGATATCCCTGGCCGCGACCTCGGACTGAGCCGCGTCCACCATAGCCTCGTGCTTATCCAGCATCTTGCCCGACAGGATCACGTTTGCGCTGACGCCTGTCTTATTTGCCAGCATCCTGGCGATGTTCTGCTCCTCGGTCATCTCTGTTGAGAACACAGCGACTCTCGCGTCCGGCAGCCTGGTAATGGCCTCAACCATCCATGCGGTCTTGCCAACACTAGTCCAGGCACCAATTACCCATAGGTTGCCGGGGCGGTAATAGATAAAATCCTGATCAAGCAATGGGAACCCGGTCTTCCATCCAAGGCCGGATTGCCGGTTTTGCTTTACCGTGCCGTTGAATCTGAGCATGGCGCTGGCGATGTCGTATTTCTTCGCTGAAGTGCCAAGTTCGCGCCGGTAGAGCATCAACAGGTCATGCAAAAGATCGTCCGGGCCGATCAATGAATCTGTCTTAACCTTCTCAACCAGCACGGCGCAATCCTTGGCGATTCTCCGTTTCTTAGCTGCATCTGCAACGATCCTGGCATAAGCTGCAGCATTGACGCTGGTTATCTGCTCAGATGCTTCCAGCACCCACTTCTTGTGCCGGTCATCGGCCCGCATGTACACGGTCTGCAAGTTAACTGGCTCCCGGCCATACATGCCGCTGATTGTCAGGTATGCGTGACAGCCGGACTCTGTAAAGAAATCCGTGGGCTTCACGATGCCGGCCACATCCTGAAATTTATCCTCGTTCAGCATAATCGAGCCGATCACGCTTTTCTCTATCTCACCGAGATTCAAACTCGTACCCTCCTATGGTTGTGCCCTTGGGCTTGGCGTTATTGTATTTTCCTTCCAATACCTTGACCATGTTATCCGCTTTTACCAGCCAACCAAGATCAGCCTTCCACTCTGTTTTTATTCCTGTTAAAAACGGACTCGACTTGACCATATTGAAATATTCACGCCACCACTCAACCCTTTGCCTTTCCGGGTCTTCTTTCCACCTGTTTATGAGGTTTGCTTTCCGTGTCCCATTCCAGAGTTTCGGCTTTACCGATGGAAGAATAGGCAAAATTGAATTGTATTCCTTTATGATTTCCAGATGAGGGCACGCACAAGGAGGCGTAGCCGATGTATCTTTATGCGTTTTTGGAGCAGGAGCAGGAGCAGGAGCAGGAGCAGGAGTAACAGGGTCGTTGGATATTCGTTTACGATTCGTTAACGATTCGTATTCAATCCGCGTCAAACCCGTTTTACCTTCCGTTACTGCCGTGCTGTATAAATCCTTGTCAACACGCGCTAATCTAGAGAGACGCGCTTTATTTCCCCTGTCTTCTGCATTTGCCGCCCAAGGGTTATGAACTTGCCAATCGTGCAGCCGATAGCCGGAGGATTCCCCTCGATCCAGCCACCTTAAAGAAACAAGTTCGCCAATAAACGCTCCCCCCTCCCCTTCCCACCGTGCCGCTATTTCTATATCGTCAGCGTCCATACACAACAGGTCGCCATCAGGCTTATTTTGCGCTGTCCAACACCACAGCCTGATTAGCGACTCAACCCCGGCAAAACCAAGGCGGCGACGGAGTTTTATTGTCTTTGGATGGTCAAGGAACAAGACCGACAAACGTATGTCTGTGTTCATTTAGGCCGGCCCGCAAATAAAAAGCCCGCACTGTTGTCTTTGCCCATGGGAGCAGGCAACACGGCCCTCGCGGGTTCGTGACAGTGCGGGAAAATTATTTTGTTCGGCATTATGTACTCCCATGATTTTTAGACAGTTCAAATATACCATATTTTCCGCAAAATTACTGTGAAATAAATAATAAATTCAGCAAGCTACATATTCATATCCGGCCAGGGCGTCCCAATCCTTCTGCCCGCAAGTCTGTCACCGATATACAGGCAATCCAGACATCCAAAGTCCCGTAACAGGTGGCGATTGCAGCCTTGTATGTGCTGCCGAATGTGGTCCCGTGCTGACGCTTAAATTTCCAAATCCGTCCAGTCAAGCGGTTCCCCTTGCTATATCCCTTGCTCAATGTCACGGCACGCCCTACGGTACAGGTCCGCTCGTTCCAGCGCGGACCGTACAGGCGCAGTTCTTCGGTTTTTCTTCCGTCCGCAAAGGCTTCATAGAACTCCGACCGCAATGGGATAAAAAGAGGCCTAACCACGGCGTCAACCTGACCGCCAACTGGCCCGCTTTTCTCGTTCGTCTCAGTTTCCATTGCTCCCTCCATCATCGCCTACATATTCGCCGCAAATTACGCAGAATCCTTCCTCGATTTCATCCCGGTACAGCCACCCGCAAACCGGGCAGTTGTATTCCGGCTCCTCGAAATATTCGGGAGCCGGGCCAAGGTCGCCGGGGCCTGGGGCTGATTTAGGATTGTTGAGCACTCAGCGCCTCATACCGATCATTGGCATAGCTCATGACCGCCGTGAATCCAGCATCATCGCCCACAAATTCCCGGTCCACCCGCTTGTTGTGCTTCGACCTCCATTGGTCAACAGCGGCGGCAGTCTCGCAAAGGTCGATTTCCGCCTTAAATATGAAAATCTTGTCCGGTGAGGCTTCCGGTACGGGCGATGGTTCATTTTTGGCAGGGGGAGGCGTTTCCGCCTTTCCTTTGTCGGGTTTCTCCTGCGTCTTGAATCGGTCATTCAGGCTTTTCTTGCCCTCGTCCTTGGTATCGGCATCCAGTCCCCGGCTCTCCATGACACTCCTCCATGTGGCCTCTCCGTCCCGGATGGCGCCGTACAGGCCGCGCAGGTCAACAAGCTCCTGCGGGGAGGATTGCGCGATGTCGTGCCCCAGGTATTCGGCCAAGGATGTTGCCTTGACGCCCATTGCCGCGAATGCGTCGCAAATCTTCTTGCGCTCGCCGTCCGGGTCTTTGGCCGCAGCGTCCTTCCTGATTTTGAGGATGGTTGCTTCCGCCTCGTCCTGGATGTCGCCGGGGATAACCCGCAGCCCCAGGGTCCGAATAGCCTTGGAAATCATCGCCAGGCGCTTGTTCAGCAGGTCGTCATCGTTGGCCGGGACCGTGTAAACGTCCTTGCCGTAGCTGTTCTTTCGCACAGAGATAAATGAGCCATCTTCAGCCGGCTTTGACCGCTCAACCGTCTTCGACACCTTCACGTCCATGGGGTAGGTGATGTTGTTCTCCAGGTCTGTGACTGACACCCTGAAAACTTCCTTCCGGTCATCTTCGTGCACCATAGGGATCTCGATGAGCACATTTTTCATGCAGCGCAGGGCGACCTCTACAAACCGGATTCCCAACCCTTCAACCCCCTGGCCAATCGGCTTGCGGTAAAATGCGCTCTTGTTGTGCGCAAATGATGGCCTTGAACACTCCTTGAGGACATCGAGCCGCACCTGGTCCCAGTTGCGGGGATTGCGCATCGCCATGACATACCTGCTTTCGACCATGGCCTTTGCCTGTGCCGCTGCCGCCATTGCCGCCATTTCTCCCGGCACTGGTGCCGGCGTGTAAACATCTGGTAAATTATCCATTGTTTCCTCCCGTTAAAAATTGTCGTAAATAATATCCTTCGGCATCGCCCACCGGGGCAGAGATACCGGGACAATGTTTCCATCGTTGTACCCTGGCCAGTATGCGGCCCTTTTGCAGTCGGCATAAACCTGGAGGTTGGCCCTGTATTCCTCGGTGCCGATACGGATCATGTCCTCGTCGGCCTCGTACAGAGACACCAAAAACGGCGGCTCCTTCTCGACCACGATAAAAATGAACGAGTTAAACTCACGCTTCAAAACTGCCCCTGCTACATATGGATAGAAAGCAGATTGAACGTAATACCTTCGAGAATAGCACTCCCTGGAAAATGCCTGCGGATGTGCCGACGCCATGAATTTGAGATCCACCAGCACGTCCTCGACGAACCAATCAGGCCGGACCTTGACCAGTTCCCCGGTCGGCTCGTCAATGTGGAACATGCTCGTTTCCGCCTGGCCCTGCGCAAGGATCGCCGCTGCCCTTTGATTCGCCCTGACAGATTCGGCAATCCGCATGTACTTGTCGTAATCGTCCGGGGTGACGATCTCCTTGCCCGCGTTCTGAACGCAGAAAGACTCCCACGCCTCCTTCCCTTTGGTGGTCCGCTTGTCGCATTTTGGGCAGACGGCATAGGTTGCGGAGAATTTCTCAGGCTCAAGTACCGATACATGCAGGGCGCGGCCATCCAGCATGGCGGCTGTCTCCTTTTTTGCAACACCGTCCAGATACCTTGCCTTGTATAGCGCCGGGCATTTGGATACTTCGTCAAGTCCGCTCTTGCTGATACCGGGCGACGAGTGGTATCCCTCGTTGCTCAGGTCTGTGTAAAATCCTGGTTCCATCTCCGTCCTCATCTAAAAAGATTGGTATACGGGCAGCAGAACTGCCCGTGTGCATACACTGGCATGTGCCGTGAATCAGGCTTTCCCTGCGCCCGCCCCGCCCTACACTCGCCCATTCCACCACGATCCTTGATATTTTTTGATTCCCAAGTCCCCGGCTTCCAGTCCGCCGCCACCTTTGCTTTTCTCTTGCCGGCTGGGTAGGATGTCAGTGTTTTTGCAGACATTTTGCCACGGTTGAATTTGTAAATTCGCTGCCTTGCGGCTTCAAATTCCATTTCCCTGTGCTCGACAAGCCATTCCGGGGTAATCTCCACGCCATCGACTATCGCCTTGCAGCTGTCTCCTGTCCTGGACATGGCTACCCCCTGCCCTGATGATCAGGGAATTGCTGCATTTGCAGGTAATCGGGGATTGGTTGGCCGCCGCTCATCTGCTTAAAAAAGAAGGGAACCCCGGCCGCTGCGCACTGATGTTTCAGGTCGAGAGCCCACCCCCCGTACATCGTTCGCGCATCAGGACCAGACTCGCCGCCGCAGATCACCCAGTCTATTTTTGGGGGCCGCTGGAAACACTCATTTGTAGGAAACATCCGGAGTGTATCAAGGTCAATGGGGCCGATCATCGGCTCCACCGAAACAAAATGCAAGGCCGCTGGAGTTGAAAGCAGAATCGGAATGCGCTTATCAGCCATCTCCTGATTTTCGGCCGTTACGCCCAGCCACACGTTTTCAAGGGGCCAGTCCGCCGGAAGCCGTCCGGAAATATTCTCCGGGCGTTTGGTCAGCAACATGTAGGTCAAGTGCAGGGTCCGGCGCATAATCTCCCATGCCCTGTCTCGCCATTGGTCAGCGTCCTCATGGAAGAAATCAGACCAGGGGTTCACGAATACCCGGCCCGGCTTCTTCCAGCTAAGAGGTTTATTAAAGCCCTTCGCCTGGGTGACGGTGTTAAAGTCCAGCCCGAAACGCTTCATCTGCCGAGCCGCGTAGCAGTTCGCGCAGCCAGGGGAAACCTTCCGGCACCCGTACCAGAACCCGTGCGAGTAGTCGCACCAAGAAACCCCACTGTTAGCGCCCATCACGCACCCCCCTTCCTTTCCCCGGAAAACACCCGGGTGAAATCAATTTCCAGATAGTGGGCCGCAAGATGCGCCCTGATCATGCGCGACCGCTTTCGGAACGCATCCGCCAGCGCCGCCATTTCCGATGCTGACCGGTCCTGCAGGTCGAGCAAATCCTTGAGGGTATCGGTCTGGTAGCTGCTGATTTGACTTTTTTCGCTTTCTGGCATATCATCTCCTTACTGAAAGGTGTTTCCGGGATCCCGGAGTGAGGCTGTCAGTTGTGAGCTGACAGCCTTTTTATTTCCTGCTACCCCTCCGGCCCTATGCGTCCTGCTTTTCCTTCTCCAACTCCACATCTTTCAGGCGCAATTGCAGTTCGCTGCGGGTCATTTCCCTGGACTCTACAGTCTCGCCGGTATCGGTCCTGATCCAGTAGATTATCTTCTCCCCGTAGTCCCTGACGACCTCGCAATCAACCTCCCGGAAGTCGTACCCGTCATTGATGAGCCTGGCCGAGATGTTGACCGCGAGCTGCGCCTTGTCAGCCTTGTCCTTGTACGAGGACATGACAGACTTCTTTTCAAGCTCCAGGTTGTGCAGGGCCATTGTGTCCCGGGCAAGGTTCCGGGAAATTTTCTGCTTCTCTTCTTCGGTGAGGACACACTTCAGTGATCTTGCTTCGATTTCCATTTTATACCTTCCTCCATAATTGCTTGTTGATGCTGCTACAGTGCAGCGGTAATGGTCACTTCAGTGTACGGCACCGGCCCATACCCCTTGCTGATCGTCAGCAGGCAGATGCAGGAATCATCCATCCAGAATATCCCGTTGAGCGCATCGCAAACGAACTTGCCCAGGTTGTCGGCATCCGGCCGGCCAGTATGCCACCCTGGGGCACCGTCCTTGAGCAGATGCGCATTCTTCCCGGTGCGATAATGACCTTTCGGCCGGGGGAAGCAGCAGTTTATTTCTACCGACAGCGGGCAGGACAACGGCACATCCGGTCGGTGCTGCATCGCCATGGCCAGGAAGTCGGACTTGTCGGCTTTGCTTGGATCGTACTGTCCTGTAAAGTTGCCCCTGCGAAATGTCCGGTGGCGCTTGAGGGACTGCGGGTTGCCGGGAACAGTAAAAGAAATCATTTGCACTCCTTGATTATCTCGCCAAAGTCAATGTCAACGCAGTGCTCTTGGATGTATTCCAGTATCAGCTTGTCGCGGACCTGAATGCACCTGTCCAGCACGTCCCGCTCGGCACGGTCACGCTGGTTCGCCGCCAGCATGTCTTTAACCCTGTCGGTGTGGTAGCTCATGGCCTCCCCCGCGCTGAAGTAAAGGCCGCAGCTCAATAATCTGCTCCTCGCAAGACCGCAGAACATGGTCGTATACCGGGCCAGTCCAGCTTTGCATTTCGCCAGATGGCGCAGTGTGCCGATAGCACATGGACCGAATAGGGCAGTCGTAGCCGTTGCATTTTGATATGTCGGTCGTCGCAACTCCTGCCAGACCAGGACCGCGAAAGCTCCGGCCACGATGACGTTTGCCATGCCCAGGAACAGCATGAACCAGCAACTCTTGATGAACTTGATGATCAGCTTTTTCACGATTTCTCCTTCGCTGTGCGGCAATTATCCATCACGCCTATGCGCGGCACCTCTCCGGTACCGGGCCGGAAAACCACCACAATGGACCCGTGGTTTGCCCTTGCGGCGGTACCGTCCAGGGAAAACCAAAGCCGGTCCCTGACAAATCGAAGCTCGGCGGCCTTCAGCACAAAGTGGTGAAACCATTTCGTGTCCACCGAGGCCGGCAGAAGGCAAACTCCGGTACCGCCAGCTTGTGCCGTGTCATAGGCTTTTTTCACCCAGGAGTAGACATCTTGGCCCCGTCCATACGGAGGATTCATCCAGAAAATTTCTCCGGTCCAATCCTGCGCCAGCCCGTTTATTTCCGGGGTGTAGTATTTCTCACACTTTGCGGTACCGGGCAGGGCGCAAACATCGAGCGTGAACCCGAACTCCTCGTTCAGCTTGTCAAAAAAACGGCTGCGGTGTTTCCCAGGCTGTTACGGTCATCTGCTTACAACCTCAACCGCCGCCCGATCCGGATCAACCGGCATGACCTTGTTTGCCCACAGATACCCGCCGGCCAGGACGTAGCCGCACAGCACAAGCCAGGCGGCAACAGCTATCATGGTTTCGCGTTTCATTTCAGCTTCTCCCGTTTGCCTTGCAAATAGCCTTGAGCGGCGCTTTCCATATCTTCCAGAACTTCCGCGCCCTCGTTCCGTCCATCTCCGCTATCTGTAAATCCTTGAATGCCCACCACTCGGGCAGAGAGTGGAACTTGCAGCCTATTTTCATATGCGCGTCAAAAATTATGATGTCGTAATCTTCTGCCAGTATTTGGATGGGAGTTTTTTCGATGGTGATTTTTTCACCGTCAGCGCCCCAGAGGTCAGCGCCCCGGAGGTCAGCGCCCCCAGAGGTCAGCTTTTGCTTTGTATGCCCATCGCACGGCCAGTCCTATCTTCAGCGAAAACGATGCGTTCTCGTCCTCCTCAATCTCTGCCGTGAACTGTACTGCTCCAGTAAATCTGTTTTTAATCTCGAATTTCATTTCCCTTCCCTCCCGTCCAATGTGAGCAAAGACCCAGGGGCCAGCTCAAACACCTGGCCTTTCCTTGTGACCGCCCCTGCGTTGTCCTCGCCTTTGTAGGTGATCCCGCCAGGAGCATGAACCACGACCACGGCCGGGTCCGCCATGTAGTTTGCCGCGCCTTGGCAGGCACAAGCTACGCCGACCGCTATGAGAATAAGGCCAATCAAAAATTGAATCATTTCTTCCCTCTCAACATTTCTTCCATTGTTGGAAACGTGGCCTGTTTTTGGTTCTTCGGTTGTTCCGGCAGCATTGAGTACAGCCCGTCAAGTGTGATGGCCAGCCGGTGCCGCATTTCCTCCAGGAGGTCTATTGCTCCGTGGACTTGGGCGGCTTGGTCTTTATTGAGGGTGGTCATTTATGCCTCAACGAACTCCCCGTCATCATCGAGCGTGTACCAGACTTCAGACTTCAACTTCCCGTCGCTGCCATCACCGCAGCCGGTTTCAGCACAGCGCATTTCTCCGCGCTCTTCCTTTTCGTTCCACCAGGCCAGGGCTATACAGCCATACTTGCCGGCCATTGCCTTGCCGTACAGGCCTGTAACAACAGCGGCCGAACTGTAGCCGGTGGCTGATGATGCCGAACTGTAGCCCGTAGCTGATGATGCCGACCTGTCGCCGGTGGCCGATGATGCCGAACTGTCGCCGGTGGCCGATGATGCCGAACTGTCGCCGGTGGCCGATGATGCCGAACTGTCGCCGGTGGCTGATGATGCCGACCTGTCGCCGGTGGCTGATGATGCCGACCTGTCGCCGGTGGCCGATGATGCCGAACTGTCGCCGGTGGCCGATGATGCCGAACTGTAGCCGGTGGAGTGCTTAGAAGTTTTTGATTTGTATTTTCTGCTGAAGAAAAACTGAATCCCCGTGCCGATTAAGTCATGCAGCGAGATAGCGGCCCCGATAGTTATTTCCGAACATGCAACCTTGCTATCATCATCATGGGTATCTATCTGCCCGGAAGCGGTTGCGTGTCGGTAAACACTTTCTCCCGGGGCATAGTATCCAAAAACATCAATCGGATTCTCGCACAGGTGGAAGCCAGATTCACAAGCCTTGACCTCTCCTTCGTGCCGGTACGTTTCACCTTCCGTGAATTGGAAGCCTCGGCACTTCATATCTTTATCGAATCCCTTGAATCCGCTAATTTCCTTCACGTTTCCCTCCGTTTTAATTATGCCGGCTTGGTCTGGGTTGAGCGGGGTTGTCATTTAAAACTCCACCCCTTTTTCAGACCACTGGTTGCAGTGCAGAATGAGCTGCTTCCCGTGCTTGTCCGCATCGGCCCCGCAATAACAACCATCCTCGTCGTGCGCATCGTAGGCGCAGGTCCGGCACGTCCGGTTATCGACATTGCAGATACAAGTGGCCTCGTGCTTCACCATGGCCTTCTCGGTCTTGTAGAACTTCCGGCAACCATGGATGCACTCGTATGCGGTAATTGGCTTAGGCATTGGCCACCGCCTTTTGAATAGCACTGTGCTTTTCCAGCATCTTAAATATCCCAAGCTGGCCCTTGCCGGTGATCAGCGTCATAAAGTAGGGCACGGTCTGCTCAGTCTTGGAATTGATGTAGGTCTTTTCCACCTGCTTGAACCAGCCGCGCTCCATGTACTCCTGGTACGGCTCGTTGTTGAAGCGAAGAACCTTCACCTCGCGGAGGATTTTATAAAGGCGGTTCCGACCAAGGCCGAACTTCTCAAAGACAACCTTGGCGAACTGCTCAAACCGGATTGCCTTCTCGCATTCTGATATCGCGTTGGCCAGGGCCACCTTTGGCCGGTCATGCTCGATCTGGCGGCGGGCGGCCTCACCCTCGGCAAGGGCCTTCTGCTTGGCGTCGAACTGCTCTGCCCAGGCACGGGCTGCGGCTGCAGGGTCGGTGAAGTCGGGAAGCTGGGGGACTGGTGAATATGATCCGGTCTTGCGAATCGTCGGGAGCACATCAGAAGTTACCCACTCCATGAACGGTTCGGCTTGCGGCTTGTCGCTACGAAGAACCAGCCTATACAATCCGGGCTCATCAACCATGTTGAGATTCTGAGCGCCGCCAAGGGTATCAATCCGATTGATCCCCTTGTGATCTTCCGGGATTTTTGCCAGAGCCATTGAGACATTGCCAAGGCCAAGCACCTCGCAAACGTCTTTTGCCGCGAACCAGGTACGCCCGGACTCATCGGTGATCGTCCTGACCGTCACTTCTGCGTACTGAAACGGTACGATATTGCGCATGCCCTGCCCTCCCTTGAGAATTTATTCCAAGCCGCCTTTCTTTCGGCCCCTGTCCCAAACACCCAAAGCCCCCGGTCTATTCCGGTAGCGGATTCAAGCCGTATTGCAACCTGTGCAGATGCCGCGCGCTTACCGGACAACAGGTAGTAAAGGTGCCGTCGGGAAATTTTGACCTGCTTTAATATGCTCTGTACCATGTCTCTATTATGCACCCTGTGTTCACAAAGTCAAGCAGAAAATGAGAAATCTTTTCTCCTCCCCTGTATTTGGGCATAAGCCCGCAGCTACTTGTCCCATTTTCGCCAGCCTTCACCGCACTGACATGCCTGTTTATCCACAAATGGCGTCCGGGGGCGACGCCGCATTCGAGCTTTACCGTGGGAACTGCTGCTCAGGTTGGTCTTTTTCGGCACGGCTCCGACAAGGGGAAAGACAATTCTGCATAAAAAAACCCCGGAATACTAGCCCGTGGTTGCGGCACAGGTTTTGTATTCCAGGGTTCTATTTGATGATCCGGTGTATACAAACTTGTCCGCAACACAAGCTATACTCTGCTTTAATTATCGCCTTTTTACGGAATTTGTCAAGTTTAATTTTTCCTTGTGTCGGCCCTTGACTTTTGCCGCATTGGGTGTACAATAGAGGTATGATAGCAAATTGGAAAAAATGGGAGGCATGGGCCGGCGACTCTTGCCCGGAGTGCGGGGGAAGCCTTGAAGACCTGACAAATGCCGGGACAGGATCATGCTACGACGGCGATCTGGTCCGCTGTATGGATTGCCCGATGCAAACCGGTATGTCTGTTGATGAGGATGGCAACGCCTGGGTGCAGGAGGCATAACGCCGATGCTCACCGGCAAGGAAAAGGCCGGGATGATAGCGCGTAGGTGTGGGTGTCCGGTGGAGTAGCTTTGTTAGCTGAATCTTTAATTAATCGGAGAGCGCAATGAGCGGGTTCAAAATAAAAGTTAAGGATGTCCAGGATTTCGTGAAGTCTGAGCTTGTCCTTTACGCATCCGGCAGGGGGAAGCGTTTTTTTGTTCGCATTCATGCAGGGCCGAATGTAGAGCGCTATGTTGTAGAAACGAACAAAGGTACTGTCGGATTTGCTAAGGCGGGCGAGGCGGTTCAACACTTCAATGACAGCTAACGCCCGCACTAAGCCGGGCAGGAAAAGGCGTCAGAGTCCAAGCCGGTTGCAATCGGCTTGAGTGCGATTGTTAAACCTCAAAGCAAGGAGTTGGTTATGGGCGAACAAGAGCAGGAAAAGTGGAAAGTGCATATCGCGGGGCCTGATGACATTATTTTTTTCAGCGATGAGCTTGAGGCCCTTAGGAGGGCGAACGAAATAAACAAGATTTATCTGCAGGATCGGCTCGACCACCCAGGAAATGAGGTGTTAATGGTTGCAACTGTGCACGAAGGCAGGGCAGAGGCATAACGCCCGCACTAAGCCGGGCAGGGTGAGGCGTCAGAGCCCGAGCCGGTTACAATCGGCTTGAGTGCGATTGTTAGCTTGCCAAAGCAGGAGGGGCAGGGAATGGCACAAGTACGGAAGAGGGTTTTTGAGGGTGATAACTTCAGGGATATTCCCTGTACGTTTGAGGACGCAACAGTTTTAGCAGGGGCCAGGCTGGATCGTCGCCGGAACTATATGATTATTGACGGCAATGTGTGCGAACTGTCCGAATGGACTGAGCCATGCTCTGGGTGCAGCTGCTGCAACGAATATCCATGCGACTGTTGTCAGGAGCGTGGATCTGGTTGCCATGAATGCGGATATACCGGAAAAGTGAGGCGTAGTCATTGGGCTCCGCTGGCAAGCTAACGTTTGAGCTAACCGGCAGAGGAAAAGATTATGAAATACAGGTGCTTGAAATGTGCCGAAACATGGGACAGTGATTGTATACGTTCGTGCGACTGCAACGCTCCGGCGGAAGAATTTGACAACGCAGGACCGCCAGCCTCGCCAGGTCCGGTGTTGAGCGATTTGTTAGGGACTAAGCATCAATCCATGCGCGTTTCCGCCAGTGGATTACTTGGCCGGTTGAGAGATGGGAAAAAGATTGACAGGATGGACAGGTGGATGCTTGGGGAGCTGCTTAAACACATGGAAGAACTCGGGCAAAGGTTTTACTCGGGAGACTTTAAGGCTGTGGATGAATTCTTGCAGCTTTATTGCTGCGACGATTCGAGGCCCTAACGATCAGGCATAAGCCGACAGGAAACCATGACCAGAAGCAAGGGAAACAAAAAGAGTGGCACAAGCAGGGCCGGTTGGCGTCGGCTTGATGCCGTGGTTAGCTGAATATTTTGATTTATGGGGGTTGATATGTTCGGAATATTGAAAAGTTTGACAAAAGCTGCGGTTGGTGTGGCTACGCTGCCCATTGATGTTGTTGCCGACGTTGTAACCCTTGGCGGGGTGCTGGCGGATAAGGGCCAGCCGTATACCGCCGAAAAAGTCAAAGACGTTTTGGGCAATATCAAAAACGCCTGTGAACCAGAGGAGGAATAAGCCGTGGGAGAGCAACGCATACCGATCAATCATATTGCTCCTAAAATTGGAGCATTGTCGCGCGATGAACAAATTGCACTGTTTGGGCATTACACCGAAGCGAACACCTTGTTTCATGGTGAGGTTGAGGTCGCAAATAAGATGCTCGCATTTATTGAAAGCCACGGACTACTGGCGGAGTGGACTGCCAGCTAACGATAGAAATAAGCCGACCGGCCACTGAGCCTCGGTAAACCGCTGACCTCAACCCGGTCGGCTTGATTGATTGGTTAACCATCTTATGTATCATACCATTATGGCAGACCCGCCCTGGCTGGAAAGGGGCGCTGGAAAGTGCAAGAGAGGGGCAGACAGGCATTACGACCTGATGACCACCGACGCTATTGTTGCCGCCATGCTTGGCGCTGACAAGTGGTGCCCTGCCGACGATTGCCACCTGTGGCTGTGGGTGACGAATAACTTCCTACCCGATGGGCTGCGCGTGGTTGAGGCCCTGGGGTTCCGGTATGTAACAAACCTTGTGTGGGTCAAGGACATGATAGGGATAGGCCAGTATCTAAGAGGCCAACACGAGATATGCCTTTTTGGTGTGCGCGGCAAGGCCATGATGCCGGAAAAGAGAAACGTGCCGAGCGTGGCGTGGTATCTGCACCGGGGAAAGCATAGCAAGAAGCCAGAGGATGTTGTCGGGCATATCATGCGTGTTTCTCCTGGCCCGTACCTCGAAATGTTTGCGCGTGGTCCCCGCCGTGGTTGGGATGTGTGGGGAAACCAAACAGATAAATTTGAATTGCCACTACTGGCAGCGATGGCTGGTTAACAAGTTATTATCATCCATTTTCGAGTTGTGACACTTTATGCGACATACAGAGATTAACCAGCACCTATGCGTAATAACATGACCAAATACAACGTATACCTGCCGGACCAGCAGATCGCGGCACTGCGAAAGATCGCGGAAGAAAAGGGCGTCCCGGTAGCGGAGCTGATCCGCAGGGCTATTGATGAGTGTCTGGAGAAGAATACGAATCCTGCCCGCCGTACACTTTAAGGAGGGGATATGATAAAAGTAATGGTCAGCGCTGATGCTCTTAGGCAAGTGCTCAATGCTTTAAATGGCAGTGGTCTTCGCGTTATAAACGAGTTGTTGGCAACGCGTGGGCCTTTAGTTGGGGATACTAACCCAATAAATATTCTATGCAATGAATATACTATCGCAATCGCAGACCAACTCGATCCTGAATACCGCATCCAGCAGCTCGGTTTCGAGGTAGCCATGGCCAACGAGTTGATAGCTGGGCAACAATCACGCCTCCAGCAACTCGAAGCCGAGTTGAAGAGGAATAACGAGCTAATCCTGGAGATATCAGATACGCTTGAGGATTTAAAATCCTACGGGTTCGCCTGCGCAGATGGACCACTGGAGCACTGTATACCGTTCAACGCGATAGCCGACAAGGCCAGGGAGGCGCTGACCTTGGAATCATCTATTTGAGAGATAAAGCCTATCCAAGTTCATAGTCTTGGTCCAGATTGTAGAAAAATATCCTACCAATTTTCCCCACGAACTTCTCCTGATCGGCCCAATACGGGGCGGGGATTGAATCGTCAAAATAGCTGTCTGCGCCGGGAGCCGGGTTAGAGATTTCCCCGGAAAGAACCCCTTCAACAATGCGCATACAGTTATCCCATGACTTATCACCAGCCTTTGGCCAGGTGGTAAGTTGCTTATCGCGCGGGTCGGTCATGCTCGAAAACTGCCACTTTTTGCAAATTACATCAGCAACAGTTCCGCCCCACCAACTTGGCCTATCTACTCTATTAAGTATGGTATAGGCCACACCAATTTGAGCCTCCTGCGCTTCTCCTCGCGCCTCGCGCCATACAACCAGAGCCAAAAGCCCAAACTCGTAGGCGTTTTGGAGTGAATTAAATTCTTGTAATTGCTGTGTCTCTGTGGTAGGATTAAGCATGATGAAAACACCAATTATAATAAGTTGGCAATATATTGCAGGGTTCTTCGACGGGGAGGGGTGCATTAGTACGCATGACAAAGCCTCTCCTAATCGAAACAACATCCAAGCAATAACCATTGTGCAGAAAGTAGACAGCAATTTTGTACTTGAGGAAATACAAAAGTTTCTCGCTAAGAGGAATATTCCATCTCATCTTTATAATAGTAGGTCTGCTGGAAATATAAATTGGAAGCCTACCCACGCCCTTACCATTAGCGGAAAAAAGGAACAACTTGCGTTTCTCCGATGGATCAAGAAATATCTCGTGGTAAAGAAAGATAAGGCAACGCAAACAGTTAATTATCTGCAATCCACTAAATACCGCAAAAAAAGAAAAACAAGAGTGTCTGTGCTCGAGAGTGCTAGGCAAGATTATAAGAACGGACTTTCCTTTCGAGAGGCTGCAGGCAAGCGCCACATTGATGCCGGAACTTTGCGACGATATATGTTGTCTCTCGGCGAACGCGGGAGGAGCGTCAAAGAATCTGTCGAACTCTGGCACAAAACAATGCCAGCAACAAAACGGGAAAAATTGAAAGCAAGTATGAAAAGGTCCGCCAAAAAAAGATGGGCTGTCAGTTGACACAGGGTACGTCACTTCAGCCTCCTGAAGAATATGCACCCAGCCGGGCAGCTCGATTGTGCAGTTTTGACCGATTCCTCAATCTCAGATAAATCAGCCCCGGTCCTGCTTATTACCATCATCCCGCCGTGCTTTGAAATGAACAGCGGGAGCCATTCCTCGCAGGCACAGCAACGGTTGCAGGACTGGCCGGCTGAAAGGAGATGCTTCATAAAACAACCCATTCCCGGCGTTCCTTCCGGGCGATACCTGTTAAATCAGGTCTGATGGTGCGCCTGACGGGGTTTCGTGTCGGCTCAATGTCCGCAACCGT
>Ga0209727_1001519_pt1 | contig 18731 bp, 17 predicted proteins | sample RifGroC1_FD_183995 | JGI IMG/M metagenome (GOLD analysis project Ga0209727, IMG submission 183995) | Groundwater microbial communities from Rifle, Colorado, USA - Groundwater C1 (SPAdes) (version 2) | ecosystem: Environmental > Aquatic > Deep subsurface > Groundwater | place: Rifle, Colorado...
CCTAAACAAAACCCCCTAATTAGAACAATTTCTTTTAATCCGAGTGTTATGCGATTTTTTAGGGAGTTCAATTAACTTGCAAAATCTTATTTCATATTTTCTCGACGAGAACTCAGAGTAAAAATTTCTTTTGTATTAAAATTTTTTTGCGGAAAAATTTGCGTCTATCAATTTTGAATCTAAAGATTATGCGCATCGTCAGCGCGCCAAATTTCTGCACGAGTTTGTCGCGCGTATTATTTTATTTTTTATAAATAATTTACCCTAAATCAAAATTATTTTTTCCTAATCAAAAAATAAATCAAGAAAATTCCAAGCAAACAAATTATAAATTGAGTAAATCCAAAGAAAGGCAAATTTGCTTTTGATGGGCAAGGAATTTTGTTTTCAAATTTGTCAACGCAATTATACTTTTCCATTAATAATAAATCAGAAGTAGCAACTCCGTCTTCATATAATGTTGCATCTGATTTAACATTTACAAAATCATTTCCAGAATCGCAATTGCCATCGCTAGTGGTGCTTACACTACAGGTATAATCTGGCTCTTCTGGAACTGATGGATTAATATATTGCGGGTCAACATAAAATTCACACTTATTTGTCCACTTGCAACCAATGCAATTTTGCAAGTAACTATTAATTTCTTCTCCACATTTTTCAAAATTTATCCATTCAAGTTCCCCCTCTTCTCCAACTCCACTGGCATCTTCATTACATGAATCTTTATCTTTATAATCGCTACAATAAACAATTACTGGATCAACTCTCTTCGGTAAACAGGTCATCATCCCAGGATGTTCAGGATCATTTTGACAAGTAAATCCGTTTTCACAACACTTATCGTCATAAGTTCCACAAATACCTTCTAAAATTGTTTCATAATCATTGCCTTCTCCGTCGGTAAAAATTTTTCTATCCTCACTGCAACCTCCTGTTTGAAATTTTATTTTATTGTGAGAAGAATAAGTATCCATTAAAATTTCTAATTCCGCTAAATGACTTCCGAATCGTAAAATTCTTGAAAAGTTGTAAAATCCAAAACTAGAATTTAAAAATTCAGAAGTTGTTGTTCCGCTTTCTATTCTCGAAATTGTCCAAGAAAAATTTGCAGGAAGATAATTATTTAGCGGGGCTGAAGCAATATTTATTTTACATCCAGAAGAACACCCATCAGCGGTTGAAGAACATGGAAAACATCCGTCAGTTTTTGTTGGACAAGCTCCCATAATGCAAGTCATTTGAGTATTTCCAGACGACAAACTTGCAGTATAACCAAAACTGCTTTGAGCATCAAACCCTGCGCGATTTGTCTCAAAAACTTCTAACCCCCCATTAGATTTCCAAGTTGGCATATCAATATAAGATAAAATATTTTTTCTTGTTGAAAGAGAAATATCTGGAATTGAAATTGAAATTTTTTTCTGGATCCAAAGGTTTTCCCCCCCAGTTACATTAAACAAAATATTTTTTTGTCCTGCTGTTGAGTAAGAATGAAATAAATTCAATACCCCCCCAACTGCGTCAAGCGAATCTCCTAAATCTGAATCTCCGTCGCCAAAATCTAAATAATAATCTAAAACACTATCTGGGTCTTCAATCTTAATTGAAAAATCTAATGGCTCGTTCAAAGGATAAATTTGTTTATTGAGTGGTTTTAAAATTTGAATTACTGGGATAGCATTATTTTCTGGGGAAGAAACAACTAAATTTCCTGATATTGCCTGATCTGTTTTTCCGACGATGTTTGCAGTAAAATAAAAAGTTCCTGACTCGCTTGCTTCCCAAGTTCTTGAATCTTCTGAAGAAAAAACTGCTACTTGACTTGGGAACCAATTAACAGGATTCCAAGAAGGCGCTCCATTTTTAACAATGCGGTATTCAATTTCTTTTCCTTCAAATTCAACTCCTTGAACATTTAGTTTCACAACATCATTTAAATCTGCGGTTGATATTTCTGTGTTGGAAATTAAATTTGACCAATACGCCAGGCTTATTCCTGCTCCTGATCTGCAACATAAATTAAAAGTTCCTGCTCCATCTGGAAGTGACGCAGTTGTCGACGATGTTTTTGAATTTATTTTTATCAAAGGTCTTTCGTTTGCAAGACAAGAAGTTCTTGCCTCGCAGATTAAATCTCCATAACAAACTGGGATAGAAAAAGTTGAAGAAGAAACTAAACTTACTTGAGAACCTCGTGAATCTTGGAGCCAGAGAATTGGATTTGTGCAAGTTGCATGATGCGGATCTTGAAGCGTGTAAAAGTTTCCAAAAATTTCATTATAACAAATTTTATTTTCAAAGTAAATTATTTGAGACTCTGTTGAAATACAATAACTATTTGAATTGCTAAAGTGTTCTAAAATTTTTGAATCAGATAATGCAGTATTGTAAAGTGCGACCTCGTCAATTTTTACAACATTGGTTCCTTGCTGAATATCTTTTCCAATATACAATGGGTCGGTATTTGTTTGAACTGAAAATGAAGAAAAAGTTTTTGTTCTAGCAACATTATTAACCCCGTTTAAATATAATTTTAATTTTCCTGCAGATTTGTCATAGACGCATGCAAGGTGATGCCAGCCAGAAGTATCTTTAATCCCAAGTGAACTCATGGAAACAGATAGGGTTTGGTCTGCTCCACTTTCTTTATCAACTCTGCATCGAACATCGTTTGCATGAAAAAACATTGCATAATCATCATAAGAATCAGAAGCCCCATTTTTTGTAAGAATATACATTTTACCAAGAGAAAGAGGGGATTCCCATTTTTCCATATAAACCCATGCCTCCATTGTAAGAGAACCTGTGATGTCCAGCGTCGGATTGTCAGCAACTTCTAAATAATATTCTTTATCTTTAATTCCGATTGCATTATTTATTTTTCCGCTAGAATATTTAGCAGAAGAACCAGCAGGAATAACAGAGAGGTGATTTGTTCCTTTAAAATCTTGTAAATTTAAATCATCAAATGTCCAATAACTTATTAATCCTTGCGGGCAATCTGGAGGACCCCCAGAAATTTCTGTGCGGCCATCCCATTCACTCACTAAAGAGTTTGTGGGATTTTGAAGTCGCATAATTAATTGGTCGTCGCTACAATCCGCAAAAACTAAATTAGAAAAAACTAAAATAAAAAATAAAATCACCAGCTCTTTTTTCATCTTAAATCTCCGAATAAAATGAGGCGTTTAAGAAACAGAAAATTTTCTGTATGTTTACCAAATCTTTTTCTATCTGTAATTTGGGAAAGACAAAAAACGTTTTGTTTTTTGTATTCAAAATCTTTAATGGCTACTTGCGTGAAGGCGCAACTTAGATTTTGAAATCCTCTTTTCATAATTTATTGAAGGAAAATGGGTTAATAAATATTTTTGAGAGAGAAAAGTATTTTGAATTTTGTGTCCACTAGAAAAATTTATAAACAAATGTAGCCACATAAGAAAATGACTTATACTGAACAAAGAAATGTTAATGGAAAAAATTATTTTTATAGAGTTCTCTCTTTAAGAAAAAATTCAAAGGTAAGCAAAAAAAGAATTTATCTTGGGGTAAATCTGATGGATAAAGAATTAAAAGAAAAAGAGAAACAAGCAGACAAAGAATTACTTGGAGACAAAAAAAACAAAGAAGTGGAAAAAATAAAAATTAAAGTTATCAAAATTCTTAAACAAAATAAAATAAAAAGAGCAGGAATTTTCGGAAGTTACGCAAGAGGAGAGCAGAAAAAAAATAGCGATATAGATATTGCGGTGGATATAAACAATTCAAAAATGAGTTTGCTGGGATTTGTAAAAATAATAAATTCTCTTGAAAAAATTCTAAAAAGAAAAGTGGATTTGGTGGAGTATGATTCAATAAAACCAAGAATAAAAGAGAGGATATTAAATGAAGAAATTAGGATAATATGAAGAGAGATATCGGGTTGTTTATCGACGACATTTTAGAGAGTATACAGAATATAAAAGATTTCACAGAAAATATTAACAAAGAAAAATTCTTAAAAGATAAATTAAGACAAAGCGCGGTTTGTCGCGAACTTGAAATAATTGGAGAAGCAGTTAAAAATATTCCAGAAGAAATTAGAAAAAAATATCCCCGCTTGCCGTGGAAAGAAATTGCGGGTTTTAGGGATGTTTTAAGTCATTCTTATTTTGGAGTAAGCATTGAAAAAATTTGGAATGTTGTAGAAAACGATTTGACTGAATTAGAAAAGCAAATAAGGAAAGTGCAAGTTGGAGAAGGGGCGGAATAAAATTTGTAATAATCCAATTGTCTGAAAAATAAAGAATTATTTTTTGTCATCTTCAATTTCAAAAATTTTATAACTTCCTTCGCCAAGATTATAAATTTGAGTTTTTCCAATATTCTTATGTCCTTCTGCTTCGTGAATGTGTCCGCAAAAAACATATTGAGGAGAATATTTTTGAATGTATTTTAAAATTGGTTTGCTTCCTGCATGTTTTCCTCGCCATTGTTCTGGAGCAGAATTTCCGACGCTGTCCAAAATTTTGTAAGGCGGTTGATGACATAATAAAATATCCACTTGATTTCTTCCAAACCAATTTAAAACATTTCGTGCTTTTTCAGTTTGTCTTTGGGCCTTTGCAAATCTTTTTTCATAATCTGCTGGTTTAAATTCTCTGATCCAAGAAGTGTCAACAAAATATTCTAAGCCACCAATTCTAACTCCTTGAAGATTTGCAAATCGATTGTTTAAAATTTCTACATTTGGAATCTTTCTTAAATCTCTAACAAAAAAAGGCAAACGCAATCTGAATTTTTCATTTGTTTTTCTAACTTCGTCGTCGTGAATGTCTGCATTTCCAAAAACAACATAGACAGGGGCAATAGAAGAATAATGTGAAACAACTTCTAATGCAGAGTCGTGAGTTTCTAAATAACAATCTCTTTCAAAATCTTTTTCTGGTTTTAATTCCCTCAATCCTTGTTTTTGTCTTTGAATATTTTCAAAAAATCGTTTTCTTGCTAAATCTGCTTTTCCTAAATCTCCTGTTATTAAAATTGCATCAACTTCGCTAAGTTTTGATTTGGCAACAACTTTTCCATGCGGGTCTCCGATAACTGCGAATTTCATTTCATCACCTTATTTATGATTTCCATAACAAGTTTCCCTTCAACTTTTCCAGAAAAATTTTTCATCACCAAACCCATATATGCGTTTGTATTTAGTCCTGGTTTTTCTTTAATTAATTTTACAATAAATTCTTCAACCTCATTCGTTTCAATTTTTTCAGAACTCAAGGACTCTTTAAGAGTTTTGCCGTCGGTGATTTCGTTCATTACTCTTTTGATTTCGCTGTCAGATAAATTTTTTTCATTAAGAATTTCAAAATAATTCTCTTCTAAAATTGTTTCAACTTTCTCAAGTTCAATCTTTTTATGAGTTGAAATTTCTTTTGGCCATAACAAAATCATTTTAGCGACAAGCTCAGGCAAATTTTTTATTTTCAAAAGTTCTTCAAACAAATTTAATTTATTTTGTTTAAACAATTGAGAAATCATTTCCTGACTAATCCCTTTTTTTCTTAATTCTTTTTCAATGTCTTTTTTCAAATTAGGCAAATTTTTTTTCGCGTCATTAATAAAGTCGCGCGAAATTTTCAGCAACGGCAAGTCGGTTTCAGGATACATTCGCGCGCTTCCAGGAAGAGGACGCATATATTTTGTGGTCGCGTCTGGCAAGACCTTCCTGGTTTCCATCTCAACAGGATTTTTTAAATCAATTAAATTTTTTTGTCTAATGACTTCGTTCTCAATTGCTTTTAAAAAAATACCCATGTCCTGCATTCCTTTTATTTCAATTCTGTTTCCTCCTAGGATAGAAAGATTGACGTCTTGTCTAATTGTTCCGATTCCTCGCTTGACTTTGCAACTTCGCAAAATTTCTCCGATTTGCAGAGCAACTTCTTTTGTGTGTTCTGGATTTTTCAAGTCAGGGGCAGTAACTATTTCAACCAGCGGAATTCCTAATCTGTCAAGACGATAGATTTCTTTTTTCTCGTCGTCGGAAATTATTCTTGCTGCGTCTTCTTCTAAATAAAGCGCGCTGATTCCAATTTTACCGAGAGAACTTTCAATTTCTCCGTCGCGTGCAATCATTATTGTTCGCTGGAATCCAGAGGTATTTGAGCCGTCAATAACTGTCTTTCTCATAATTTGAGTTATAGGAATTATTTTCATATTCAGCAACAACGCGATTTGAACTGCGATTTTCAAGGCCTGTTTATTTATTTCTTTTGGCGGTTCTTCATCTAATTCAATTAAACAAGTCGTGTCATAGCCCTGATATTCAAAATTTTTGTTTAAGGATTTTTGATAAAGAGTTGCGACATCGACGACGCCTGATTCTCCAGCAACTGCGTGAAGTTTTCTTTTTACAACAAATTCTGGTTCATCTTTTCTCAACAGCGTCGGACAATTGCAAAAAAGTTTTTTGTCTGAATCAAGTTGCTGATGAATTTCAAGTCCTGCTTTAAATTTTAGTTTTGCATAATCTTCGCTGGAAAAATTTTCTTCTGACATAAGAAAAAGAAGAAGAAAGATTATTTAAAGATGTTGGGAAATGTAAAAAATTAAACAATCTTAATTAACGATTTTTCTAGCTAAATCTTTTTTTAATTTTTTAAGATAATCTTCAGAAGGAAAAAACCCCAATCTATCTCTTTGAAATTTTTGTTCTGCATAATTTAATCTTTGTAAAAGTTTAGCCCTATCTGGACCCACAAAAAAGTTGGAAACATCTTCGGGGGATTGTTCTCTTCTTTCAAGCACAGATAGCATTCCAAGAATATCTCCTGCATGTTGTGATTCATTCAAAGGAGTTTGGAGTTTACCGCTAATTAATCTTTTTGGACCAACAACCATAAGAGGAATATCAAAATGAGAATTTTGTTTTGGAATTCCATATTTTTCAAAAAAATTACCCCCAGAAAAATCAATTTTGCATTCTTTTTCTTCACCTAATGCTAATTTTAAAGTTCTTTTATCTGGGACATTTGGGCTTTGTGAATTGCTATGAAAACGATATCCTGATTTAAGAGCGTTTAAAACTTTTTGAGTTCCAGCCATATCTATATCTGTTGAACCTCTCCAAAGTTTAGCAACCCCAGGACCATAGGTGCTCATTAGATGGGATAAAACTGCATATCCCCCAAAAACACTATATTCTTTTCTTAATCCTACTAAATCTAAAAAACTTGCTACATCTAGAGTATAACCCAAAACAGTTTTAGTTGGTTCTTGTAGATGCCCAAATAAATCCAAATAAGATTCTATTTGATTATCTTTCAAGGCGTTTTCTAAATTGGTAAATGTCATATTTTTCTAACTCTTTCCTAATTTATAAATCTTTCTTTTTGGTGTCCCCAATAAGTTACTACAAATATCAAAAAACCCTGCGGTTTTATTTTGGGGTTTTTGGATTCCCAAAAAAATACGCGTACAACTAAACCGCAACATAAATGTCGCGGATTTTTTTAGGATTAAAAGACATTCACAAATTTTTAAAATAAAAATTTAAATGAATTTATACAAACAAAAACATTTAAATTCAAAACTCTTTCTTATTTTGCCCTCATAGTTCAGCCTGGATAGAACGCAAGGTTGCGGTGAGTAAGTTTGTGAGACAAAAATAAAAAATCACGAACAAGCTTGCGAATACCTTGTAACCGAAGTTCAAATCTTCGTGGGGGCGTAAAGTAAAAAGTTGAATGCTCTGGGGATTTAAGTTCCAAACTACCCTTAGAGAAGTTTGAATAATTCATTTTTTTAAGATTAAATTAAAAATAAAACCTCATTTAGAAAAATCTTAGTCAAACTAAGATTTTATTTTTCAAATAATTTATTGTTAACGGATTAATTCGTTACTGCATTCTTGTTAGTGTTGCTAATCTGTAAATGTTGTAAGCGGAGAATACAAATAATTGTTGAATGAATACTCGATACAGCGTCGTCAATTTTGTATTTCCTCCGTTCATTGCGCGATGAATTGTCCTAAAAGGATGTTCGCCTTGATTTCTTTTTTTGGAAATTCTTTTGTTTCTCAACATTTCATGCGGAGTTAAATTTCCGCGACACATAGTTCCATTTCCTTTTGCTCTCGTCGGAGTTCCATTATAACCTTTGTCGCGATAGACAATGTCGTCGGAATTTGATAAATCAATTGCATTGTGAAATTTTTTCCCAGAAATTCTTAAAGAATGATATTCTTTAGCAATTAGATTGTATCCCCTTTTTGTTTCTTCCAAATCTTTCGACATCAATTTAAATAAATAATTCTTTTTTTATAATCATCTCTTCACGAAAAATTTTTTCATAGAAAATTTGTGCGACTTCGTCGCATTTATTTAAAAAAATTAATTTTTGATATCCTGAATTGAAATTACTCGCGAATTTTTTATCATTGTGCAAGGTTAATTGCAAAATTTTTATTTTAATATTTTGTCGACGAGAAAATTATTCTTAAAAACCAAGAACACTAAGTGAAAATTTCTTTCAACTTAATTATTTTTTCTGCGAAAAATCCTGACGCAACTCGGATTTGAAGTCTATTGATTGCGACGAAGTCGCGTAATTATCGTCGGAAAAAGAGAAGATTTATTCAAGCAGAAAATTTTGTTATTTTAAAATAGTAGAGCATTACTAAAAAGTAATCGGACAATTATTTAAACAAAAGATATTTTTATTTGAAATGAAAACAAATCTTGATTCTATTTTTCTCGTCGTGAAAGGTATTTTAAGAACAGAAGAAAAATGGGGAAATTTAATTTTGTTTTAATCTTCTTCAAAAAGAAATCAAGATGCCGAAAAATAAAATTGAGCCAGTGATTCAATTACTTATCGACGAAAAATTTTTAACTTGTCCGAAAGAAGGATATTGGTTGAGAGTGAGATGAGATTAATTTTAAATAAAAATTAAGTTTAAGTAAGAATTGTTAATGTAAGTTTATTTTTCTTTGATTTCTATATTTTTCTATCCTTTCATTTGCTATTTTAATATATTCGAGATTGTTATCTATACCAATCCATTTTCTTCCTAATTCTTCCGAAGCAATAGCAGTAGTTCCACTTCCAATAAATGGATCAAGGATTATTTGATTTTCTTTGCTCGCCATTTCAATTAACCTTTTAAATAATTTTAATGGTTTTTGAGTTGGATGTGCTGATCGTCCATTTTCTAATTTAATTCTTTCTGGACCTTGACAAGAAGAAAAATCCCAGACATCTCTTAATTGTTTTCCATAATTATATTTTTTCATTTTATCATAATTAAAAACCCAATTTTTTCCTTTTGCAAACCAAACTATAAATTCTGTAGAATGTGTCAACATTCTTTTAGTTATATTTGGCATAGCGTTTGGCTTTCTCCAAGTAATAATATTCAAGGGTTTGTATTTTAATTCTTTTAATACAATAATCACTTCACCTATGTTATGATGTGAGCAACAAATTAAGATTGTTCCATTTTCAGATAAGAGATAATCTGCTACTTTAATCCACTCCTTTGTAAATCCCAAATAATCTGAATGTTTATCCCATTCTTCATTAACTTTATAATATGCCCCGCCTGTTTTATTATCTGGGAGATTTACCCCCCCTTTAGATGCATTATAAGGGGGATCAGTTAAAATTAAATCAACACTTCCATAAGGTAATTTAGACATTATTTTAATACAATTTCCTTCATGATTTTTATTTATGAATTCTTCCATACTCATACTAACACCTTTAATCTCCAAAAATGTATCTTTTCAAAAATTTTATTTAACCAATCTAAAGAATTTGAAACTTCATTAATCTCTAAAATATCATTATATAAATTACTTATTTCAGTATGAATAAGTTTCTTATTTGATTCTTTTATCTCAGCAAGAATCTCTAACAATTCTATAAATTGTTTAATTGTTAGGGGGATTATCTTCTGTTTTTCTCCTTCATACTCATATTTAACTGCTTGCCAAAATGTATTTCTTGTGTCTCTATGAATTTCTGGGGCAATGAATAAACAATAATTGGGTTTACATTTATTTTCATTTTCAAAATCTCTTAAATGTCTCATTACTGGTTGCCCCTCGTTAAACCATTGACTTCTATCTTTTAGAAGAGTAACTTCACAAATAGAATTAAATTCTTTATAAAAACATTCTATGTCTGATTTTCCTCCAGGAGCAGTATTCTTAGGTTCATTATCATCCCCTATAGAATAATTGGGCTTAATTTTAATTGCATCATTTAATGCATTTAATCCTAATGTAATATATTTTTCTAACATTAATGCCCGGTTGGGTAATTCATAAATCTTTTTTAAACTTTCAATATACTCCCTTAATTTATCTAATTCCTGAGATTCATCATGATCTTTTTTTTCGAATAATTGAGTTTTATAGTTCCTTAAATCTTGAATATATTTTTTTAATTCATCAACATTTAATTTTTCAGGGAGGTTATACTTAAATTTATTCAAGTTTATTTTTGATTCTAATTTTTTAATCTCTTTAATAATTTCCTCGGCAATTTTTCTAAGTATTTCTTCTTTTTCCCAAGGGAGTTTTGGCAAATTCATGTTTTCTAAATAATAATCATACTCCGATTTATTTTCAAAATTATTAATGGAAGCATTATCTGATTTTAAAAGTAAATTAATTTCAATATCCCTGCTTTTTTCTAAATCAATATAAAAACCCCCTCCCCTTAAACTAATATAACCCGTTACTCTAAAATATCGGATTGTATTGTCAAGATAATCTTTACAATTTTTTATAACTTTATTTATTATTTTTTCATCATCCATACCTAACACTTCTTTTACATACTGAAAGTGATATTTTTTATCAAATTCCTTCTTATTATTTTTCCCTTCAACATTAAATCTTTCTTCCCTGTATTTAATAATATCTTTTGCCATATTCCCAATATTTTCATAGTTAATTAAAAGATGCACAAAGATTAAAAATTCTGTTCTATGTAACCCCACAGGATTATTTCCTTTTTTTATCCATAATTCATTTACTCTTTTTATTAGATGTAAAACTCCCACAAAAGGTTTTATATTAAATCCATCTTTTTCTTTAAAATCGGTTGTTGCTTTGTTTGGTAATTGCCATTTTAGAAAACTTCTGAAAAAAACTTCAGTCAAATCATAATTTTCTTTTAAAAAATTCTCCCCCGCCTTAGATATTTTTAATTTATTTTCTTCATTTAAATAAACTAATCCTATTTTTTTTAATAAACTAAAAGATTGTCTGCCCCTCATAGAAGGATCTTTATAATTTTTCTTTTCAAAAATTTCTTTTGCTCTTTCAAGAGTAATATTTTTTTTTAGATCCTCGATTAATTCTATATCTTTTTTTGGAAGACCATTATAAAATTGTTGATTTCCAAAACCATAAATCCTATTCTGAATTAGTAATATTTGAAATTTAGTTTGACTTTCGATTGTCCATTTTTCCCCTTCAATTAATTTTAAAACTTTCAAAAAGTCTCTAACTCTTTCTGGATTTCGAATGGTTGTTGAGATCGACCAAGGTTTTTTCATTTTAAGATAAATCTTTATTTTTAATAATAAACAAAACATATTTAAGTATTCTTCGATTAAATTCTTTATGATAAAAAAAGAGGTAAAATGGTTTCTAAGATCGATCTAAGACAGGGAGATTGTTTGGAAATATTAAAAAAGATTCCAGATAATTCTGTGAATATGATTTTTGCAGACCCTCCTTATAATTTATCTGGTAAAAGAAATGTTACTTGTAAAAATGGAAAGAAAGTTAAATGTAATAAAGGCGAGTGGGATGTTATTGAAGATTTGGATAATTTTAATTTAAAGTGGCTAAAAGAATGTATTAGAGTTTTAAAAGAGGACGGAACAATTTGGATTTCTGGAACATTACATAATCATCCCTCAATTGGGTTTTTATTAAAAAAATTAGGTTTATGGATAATAAATGATATCGTTTGGTTTAAACCAAATGCTCCTCCACAATTGCAACCAAATAGATTTGCTCCATCTACTGAATTGATTTGGTTGGCTTCAAAATCAAAAAAGTATTTTTTTAATTACAATCTTGCAAAGCAGATTAATAATGGAAAACAAATGCGAAATTTATGGAATTTATCTGCTACAAGACATTTAACAGAACATCCTACGGAGAAGCCAGAAAAACTCTTAGAAAGAATAATTTTAATTGGTAGTAATAAAGATGATTTGATCCTTGATCCATTTATGGGAAGTGGAACCACCGGAGTATTAGCTAAGCGTTATGGAAGAAATTTTATTGGCATTGAAATTAATAAAAAATATTTTGATATTGCGAGTAAAAGAATAAAGGATACCTTAATTGAAACGAAATTATCTATCCTTCAAGATAAAAAGGTTTTAATCTTAGAACAAGAACAAATTTTTCTTCAAAAGAAAATAAGTAGGATTATTTATTCTGATGTTGATTTAAATCCTTCATTAAAAGAAAATTCAAAAGTTTCGCTAAGTGTTGATAAATAAAATTTTTAATATTATTTTTTTTCATTCCCCCTCCTCCACATCTTTCCTCTTACTCAAACTTAATCTAAAATCTTTTATAACATCAACTTTATTTTTTATATCGTCGTCAATTTGTTTGTGGAGAATGCTCGCTTGAAGTTTCATAAAATTAATCATAGACATCTCGTCCCAAATTCCTTTTTCTTTCAAAAGATTAATTAATTCTTCTTTGTCCTCGGGTAAAACAATTTTGTCAATTTCTTTCACAGAACATTTTTTGTTCGAGCCGTAAATTATATCAACGCCAAATTGTTTTGCATAAGCAATTAATTTTTCTCTGAATTCATCTTCTGCTTTTTCTAATTCATATTTTTTTGTTCTTATTTCAGAAAACTCGTCGACAAGTTTTACTCCTTCATTTTCCTTGAACTTTTTTATGTCATTAATTTTTTCTAATTCTGTTTCATGTTTAAATGATGGACAGATTTCTTTGTAAACACAATAATCGCAAAGTGCGGTTTGTCGTCGAGGAAATTCATTTACGTTTTCAATTTCTTTAATTATTTCGCAAACTTCATTTTGCAGTTTTTTTAATTGCTCGTCTGTTCTTTCTGAAATTGCATCTTTGTTAAAAGCCAACATGTGCCAAATTAATTTTACTGACTTCGCGTCTTTGAATTTATCCTTTACCCAAACAGAATAAAGTGCGAGTTGTCTGTCTTCGTCTGCTTCTTCTTGGTCTTTCATTCGCGAGTTTGTTTTATAATCGCAAACAAAATAATTTCCGTCGCTGTCACAACCTAATTTATCAATTCTAACATGCCAAGAATTTCCGTCTGGAAGAATCATTTTATCTTGTGTCTCCAAACCCAAAATCGTCATCTGTTCAAAAGGTCTCATTCTGTCAAAATAATCTGAAATAAATTTAATTCCCATTTTTCTATAATTTTCTGAATTAACATTTTCTTTATCTGCCTTAACAATTAAAATGTCGTCGGAGAAATTCTTTTCCCAGATTAAATTATAAAATTTTAATATCGTGGACTTAGCAATTCTTTTTTTGAATTTTTTATTTTTATACAAAAACTCTAATGCCTGATGAACCATATCCCCCATAAATGCCTCAATCGTCGTCGGTGTTTCAACTTCAACTTTGTCAATATATTTTAATTTGTATTGATAAGGACAATTTTCATAAGTAGAAATTTTTGAGTGAGAGTAGTTTGTCATTTTTTGTTTAATTCTTTTGTTTTTCCCAAATCTTTTGACATTAACTTAAATAAATAATTCTTGTTTTTATAATTATCTCTCTCGCAAAAATCATTTCATAGAAAAATAGCGCGACTTCGTCGCATTTGTTTAAAAAAATTAATATTTGAAATCTTGAATTGAAGTTTGTCGCGAATTTTTTATCATTGAGCAAAGTCAAAAAACCCAACGAGAAAATGGCTGAACAAACGAGTTTAAGATTTAAGACATTATCTTTTCTTAAAAAAATTTTTCGCCAGCGTGAGCAAGAAAAATTTTCAAGTCAATGTGCTGAAAGCACTAAACATCTCCTTTCAATTTCCCCCTCCATCCACAAAAAATAAATAAAAAATAAAAAAAATAAAAAATTTTTTACTTAGAATCTTCTATTAAAGCTTCTAGGTCTGTCGCCACCAAAACTTCGTCTTGGTCCGTCTCTGCTAAATTCTCTTCTAGGTCTGTCTTCCATTGGTTTTGCTTCAGAGAGTTTAAGTTCTCTGCCTTCAAAATCTTTTCCATTCAGTTCTTCAATAGCTTTTTTAGCTTCTTCGTCATTTGAAATTGTCACAAAACCAAAACCCTTTGATCTTTTTGAAAATTTGTCTATGATGAGAGTAACTTCTTCTGGATTGTAGGATGCGAAAATTTTTTTCAAACTTTCTTCATCAACACTAAAAGGTAAATTCCCTACATATATTTTCATTTTGTCCTCCTTACATTTCTATGCGCATAAATTGTATTTTGAAATATTTTTTTATTTAAATTATTTTTCATGCGAAGTTTTCTCCTTGCGACCTTTCAATAATCTTTGTCATTTCTTCTCCAAGAATTTTCAAACTATTTTCTATTTCATTTTTAATTTCATTAAGTTTTTTAATTTGTTCTTGAATTAATTTTTTTGTTAACTCAATATCTTTTTTTACAAAATTTTTTCCTCCAACGTCCACGACCAAATCTTCGTCGAGAATTTTCGCTTTTACAAAAATCCCTCTTCCAAATGAAGCCATTATTTCTTTATCTTTAGAATTTTTTAAATCATCTAAACCAAAATTAAGTTGCCCCATTTCTATCATTGCTTGTTCAACTGCTTGATATTGTTGTTGAAGTTGTTGCGCTTGCTGATCAAATAATTGCAACCTTATCATTAGTTCTTGTTGTTGTTTTTCCATACTTGAACAAAATTACGCGACTTTTAAAACTTTCCTAAGGACTAAACTAGACAAAATTCCGCTCACAATATACCACCAAATCCAACCAGAAAGAACCTCTGTATAAATTCCTCTAATCCAACCAAATAAAAGAATCAAAGGAATAAATGTAATAAGCATTGGTTTCATAGAATGTTTCATAAGTTCCATAGAGCATTGAAGCATTTCTTTATTTATCTCTTCGGTTTTTTGAATATTTCCTTTATTGTCTTTTAATTTTATTTTGCACGCGTTTTGAATCTCCTTGAGTTCTTTCATTCTGTTCTGGTTTGTAAATTTTTTTGTAATTAAAGTCATAATTAATGTAACCAGAAACGAAATAAGAACAATACTTATTTTAGGATACATTGAAAGATATTCTATCACCATTTTTTTATTAGTAAAAATTTGTTTTTAAAACTTCCGACGAGAAATTTGACGAGGGAAAATGTTGAAAGGGATTATTGCAAATAATAATTTATGTTAAAGTGCAGATTTCAACTAATTAGATTTTCGGAGAAGATAGATTATTGTTAATTAAAATAAATTGCGACTTCGTCGCCAAATTTCTTTAGAGAAGTTTGAATAATTCACATTTTTCTGTCGCAAAAATATTTTTGCAAACTTTATGGAAAATTCCCGACGACAAAGTTGATTATTTTTTGCATAAATCAAAATTAAATTTCAAAAACCTATTTTTGCAAAGTTCTCTTTATGTTATTCACAAATTTTGTTTGCTCTAAGTTTGTTCGCGAAATTTTTTCGCACAGGACAAGATAATACTAAACAAATTTTTTACTCTGATCCCTCTTTCCCAAATCCAACAATCCTTAATTCTCCAAAAACTTTTTCCAACAACGGATAGGGTTTGAATCGTCGAATAACTCTTTTTTCTCTTTGTTCTTTTCTTTTTTCTCTTAAACTTAATCTTTGAGAAGTTTTATCAATTATTTTAAAAACTAAATCTGTTTGTTCTTCTTGGGATAATTCTTGATAATCTGAATTTCTTGCGAATTTTATTTTTCTTAATAACACAAATGCGACATCTGCAGACATTAAACCTCTGGTAAAATGTTCTTGAACATATTCAAAAGTTTTATTCTGATTTAAAGTTAATCTATTTCTTGTATAAAAATCATCGTCGTCAACAAATTCATATTCTGTGCAACCTGTATTAAACAAACCCAGCCCATGACCCGCATATTCTTCAAGATCTCTGTCAGGTATTAAATCACTTTTACTTAAAATTCCAATTCTCGTCAATCTTCTTACTAATCCGTGCAGATTTAAATCCCTGTAGAATGTTCGATAATCTCCAATTGCATCTAATCTTGAATAACTTGTTCCATAATTAGAAAATTCTTTTGACCATCCTTTTATTTTTTGAGTTATTCTTTTTTGGGAAAGTGCTCTTGATTTAGTTTGTTTATAATCCCTTTCCCATTTTTTACTTTCCATTTCCGAATCTCTTCGATATTCTCCTTCAATATAATCCCATACTGCTAAATTCCAAGGAGTTATACTTGTAAATCCTTCATGGTCCGGAAGATAGCCCGTAGCTTCTCCTTCTAATGCCATTTTTCCATCTGTCGGAGCGCATCTTAAAAAATCTTGCCTTGTTTCTTCCCAAGTTTTTTCATCTTCCCAACCTTGCGGAATTTCTTTTCTTGCAAATTCTACTCTTTGAGTCCTATCAGAATATCTTTGTTTTGTAACAAGACAAAATCCTCTTTCAGAAATTAATTCAGATAATAGTGAAAAATCTTGATTAGGGATAATCAGTTGCAGTCCTTCTTCAATTCTTTGAGGTATTTCCATAATAATTATCCCCTCTTCTTTTTTAATTAGAAATTTTATCCGCCCATAAATTTTCTAAACGCAGGATTCATATCACTTGAATGTTGTTGCGCAATATTTTGATAAAGTTGGAACATAATCATAATTACAAGAAGTGCAGAAGTTCCTGAAACAAGTGCGCCCAAAAGATTTGTGAACGACGATAAAAATCCAATCGCTGCCCCGCCCATAACTGTCAAAGGCATAATATATCTATCTAAAATTCCCTCAAGAATTCTTGGGTCTTGTCTAAATCCTGCAAGTTGCAAACCAGACGCAGAAATTTTTTCTGCTTGCGCCTTAGCATCCATTTGCGAGGTCTTAATCCACAAAACCGCGAACAGCGTCGACAAAATCATAAATCCTAAAATATGAGTCAAACCTTGGATTAAATATCTTGGCAATAATCCGCCACGAATTATTAAGTCAAGTAAATTTGTTGAGTCCATCCAAAATGCAAAACCCGAGATAGCTCTTCCTTGCGAGAAATGTCCGAGCCAAGTAAACCACGACGCGAATTTCGCGACTCCTTCGCAAACTCCTCCTTCAGTTAAACAAGGTGCTGCAGCATTTTCTAAAATTCCGCCAAACATTTGAAATTGCGCCATCAAAGCGGCTGTTAAAATTACTGGAATAACTCCTGCATAAAAAAATGAAAGCGGCCATTTAATTCCATAGCCCCTTACTCTTCCAAATGATAAAGGTATTTCAACTTTCAATGACTGAACCCAAACTACAAGCAAGAAAATTACAACTGTCGCGAGAATTGCCCCTAACGCGGCAGTTGCCCCAATGCTATCTCCGTCGATTAATGATTTAAAAAATACAAAAATTTTTCCGCTATAACTTACAATTAAATTTCCTGTTCCTGCATCTTTTCCTAAAAATTGAAAGGCCTCTGTGACAACTCTTAAACTTACTCCAGCTGCGATGAATAAACTAACTCCAGAACCAAATCCCCATTTTTGACACACTTCATCTAAATAAAAAATTGCAAGTCCGCCTAAGATTAATTGAAAAATTACAATCCCTGCAAAACCCGGCAATGCCTGCAGACCCTGCATCACAACATAGACAGTTCCTTCAAAAATAATAAAAAAGAAAACCAAAAGTTTTTGCAAGCCATTGAAAAATTTCTTGCCTTCTGCTGTTGATTGATCAATATTTATAATTTGAGCCCCGACGAGCAATTGCAAAATTATTGACGCCATAACAATCGGGCCAATGCCAAGAGAAATGATGCTTCCGAAATCAGTTCCCATAATTGTTGCGAGATATTCAAATCTTGCGAGCGCGTTATTTGAAAGTCCGAAAAGCGGAATATTCATTAAAACAAAAAAAACTCCGACGACAATCAGAGTCCATTTCATTTTTGTCTTGAAGTCCAATTTTTTTTCTTCTGGTTTTCTGACTTCGGGAATATACTCAAATATTTTTCTAAAGTCCATAATTATTCTTGAGAATTAATGTTTTTAAATATTCCCAACATTTAATTTATCTATTCTTTTATGAAAATTTTTATTCGCCGTTCTCGTCGATAAAATTATTAAACAAATTTGTAATTTTTAATTTTCAAACGCAACCCTAAAAAAATTAATTAGAGAAGAATAAAAAGAATACTCTCTTGAAATTTTTTGTGTCTCTCTCGCACTTCTTAGTTCAACTTCTTTTTTAAAAACTTCTCTTGGAACTGCATAAACCAATTTTATTCTCATTTATTCTCCCTCACTCTCTTCTTCCTCTTCGTCGTCAGAACTTTCTTCATCGCTGTTTTCTTCTTTACTTTCTTTTTTCTTTGCGACTTTTTTTCCCTTTTTCTCTTCAGTTTTTTCTTCGTCTTCAGGATTTTTTTGTTTTAGTAAAATTATTTTTCCGCCTTTTGCTTCAACCTTTTCTATTGCTGACTTTGAGGCCTCGTCTGCTTTGATAATTAATTTTCCAGAGACATACCCTTCGCCGAG
>Ga0209727_1001521_pt1 | contig 18726 bp, 17 predicted proteins | sample RifGroC1_FD_183995 | JGI IMG/M metagenome (GOLD analysis project Ga0209727, IMG submission 183995) | Groundwater microbial communities from Rifle, Colorado, USA - Groundwater C1 (SPAdes) (version 2) | ecosystem: Environmental > Aquatic > Deep subsurface > Groundwater | place: Rifle, Colorado...
TTGCATGCGTCTGGTTCAACGAGAGTTTTCACGAGTTATAGCATCACAACAAAAAAAGCGAGTGGGGGCTCGAGCATTCCTTTCTTCCGCATTCAAGATTGAAGAATGAAATCTTGAGATTGAATTTCAATTCAGTTAAATTCAAATATTTTTTATTGCATGCGTCTGGTTCAACGAGAGTTTTCACGAGTTATAGCATCACAACAAAAAAAGCGAGTGGGGGCTCGAGCATTCCTTTCTTCCGCATTCAAGATTGAAGAATGAAATCTTGAGATTGAATTTTAATCTGCTTAAAATTAAAATAAATTTTCCCCCCAATAATTTTAAAAGCGCTAATTATTCTATACTTTAATGGAACAAGAAATAAAAAAATCAAAGTTTGAAAAATTTCACGATAAGTATTACAAATTGCTTTTGATAATTCCAATAATAATTTTAATTATCTCTTTTTTTTATATTGGAAAAATTTATTCTCAAACAGGGGATTTTCTTTACAAAGACGTCTCACTTTCAGGCGGAACAACAATCACTTTAAATGGAGATATTGATTTAACAAAATTAGAAAATGAATTGAGCAAAAATTTTTCAGGAATTTCTTTTACAACTTTAACAGATATATCGACGAGAAAACCAACAGCAGTTGTGATTCAATCACGCTCTTCAGTTGAAGAATTAAAACCCGCAATAGAAAAAATTTTAGGTTATTCTTTAAATGATGAAAATTCAAGCATTGAATTTTCTGGTTCTTCGCTCGGTGAGGATTTTTACAAACAACTTTTAATTGCATTAATTATTTCTTTTGTTTTAATGTCTGCGGTTATTTTTATTTTGTTCAGAACTTTTATTCCGAGCATTGCAGTGATTTTTTCTGCGTTTTCAGATATTGTGATGCCTCTTGCTTTAGTTGATTATCTCGGAATTAAAATTTCTGCAGCAGGAATAGCCGCATTTCTAATGCTCGTAGGTTACAGCGTTGATACAGATATTCTTTTGACAACAAGAGTTCTGAAAACAAGAGAAGGAAGTTTGAATCACAGAATTTTTGGTTCGTTCAAAACAGGAATGTTTATGACAATAACCGCGCTCGCCGCAGTTCTTCCTGCCTTTTTGTTAATGACTTCTCTTCCAGATTCTTTTAGACAGATTTTTATTATTTTATCTTTTGGTTTACTCGCCGACATTATGAATACTTGGCTTACAAATGTCAGCATAATTAAATGGTATTGCAAAAGCAAAAATATACAATGAAACTTGGATTTAAAATTTGGATTTTTATATTCGCTCTGTTATTTGCATTTTTTTCAATCGCGCCTTGGAAATATTTTGAATCAGGAGTTTTAATTTCAAGTGTGACGACAAACTCAACCGCATTCGAACAAGGGCTTCGCCCAAATCAAATAATCAAATTTATCGACGGAGAAAAAATAAATTCCCTTGCAGATTATACAAATATTTTATCAGAAAAATTTAATTCTAATCAAACTACGAAAACAATTATTCAAACAAAAAATTCAGAAATTATTTTATTTTCTAATAAAGCCCCGGAAATAACTGTTTCAGAAATTCCAAAAACAAATATAAAAACAGGGCTGGATTTATCTGGAGGAGCAAGAGCGTTGGTGAAAGCAAAAGATAAAGAATTATCCACTTCAGAATTATCTGATTTAATTTCTATAACTGAAAATCGTTTTAATACTTATGGGATTGCCGACGTGAAAGTTGTTCCAGTAAAAGATTTATCTGGGAAAAATTATATGGAAATTTCTATTGCAGGAGCGACACCAAAAGATTTGCAAGAATTAGTTTCTAAGCAAGGAAAGTTTGAAGCAAAAATTGGAAACGAAACAGTTTTTATCGGCGGTGAGAAAGATATAACTTCTGTTTGCAGAAACGACGCGACTTGTGCGAGAATAGAACTTTGCGACACAACCGACGGAGGATATTATTGTAAATTTAGTTTTGCAATAACTCTTAGTCAACAAGCAGCGGAAAATCACGCGAATATTACAAAGGACTTAGAAATAAATTCAACTGCGCAGGGAAATTATCTTTCTAAAAAAATAGATCTTTATCTCGACGACAATCTTGTTGATAGTCTTTTAATTGGAGAAGATTTGAAAGGAACAGTTACAACTCAAATTTCAATTTCTGGTTCAGGACAAGGAACAACTCAGCTTGAGGCATATGATGATGCAAAAGCATCAATGAAAAAATTGCAGACAGTTCTTTTGACAGGAAGTTTGCCATTTCAATTGGAGATTGTAAAACTTGACACAATTTCTCCGACTCTTGGAAAAGAATTTTTGAAAAATATAACTCTCTTGGCCATGCTTGTATTTTTAGTAATTTCAATAATTTTATTTGTAAAATATCGCAATATAAAAATAACTCTTTCAGTAATTTTGACAATGTTTTCAGAAGCATTTATCACCCTCGGAATTGCTGCCTTAATCCGTTGGAATTTGGACGCCCCAAGTATTGCAGGAATAATTGCTGGGATGGGAACAGGGGTGAATGACCAGATTGTAATTTTAGACGAGTCAGTTTCAAATTTAAATCTTGGAATTAAAGAAAGAATTAAACGAGCTTTATTTATAATTCTCGGAGCATTCTTCACAATTTTTGCAGCAATGCTCCCTCTATTTTGGGCAGGAGCAGGAATGTTAAAAGGTTTTGCTTTGACAACTCTCATCGGAGTCAGCGTCGGCATTTTAATCACAAGACCTGCTTTCGCAGAAATAATAAAAAGAATTGGAGAATAATGTACCCGCAAAAACATTTCATTTATGCAGTCCTTTTTGCAGGATTTTTATTTTTTTTACTTCCAAAAATAAAATTTTTATTTTTGCTGATTTTTATTTTGTCTTCTGTTTTAATTGATGTGGATCATTATCTTTATTATGTTTACAAGAAAAAAAATTTTAATTTGAAAAAATCTTACAACTGGTTTTTGAAAACAGGAAAAGTTCTCATTTCATTTTCAAGAGAAAAACGAGCAAAATTTTATACGGGCTTGTTTATTTTTCACGGAGTAGAAATTTTAGTTATTTTATTTGCTTTGTCATTTCATTTTCCAATTTTTTATCCTGTTTTTTTTGGATTTGCATTTCATAATCTTTTAGATGTTGTAGATCAGCCAAGATATTGGGACAAAATAGAAAAATTATCCCTAATACACGATATTTTTAAACATAGAAACTCATCATTTATCGATGGGGATAGAGGAGCAAACTGATGTTGAAAAAAATTTAAAACTAGTTGCGAGTTCTTCAATCGTTGTTTTCATAGGGATATTAATCTCAAAAATTTTTTCTTATGCATATAAAATTTTAATCTTTAGAAATCTTGGAGCAGAAGTTTATGGGATCTTTTCTTTGTCAATAATAATTATCGCATGGTTCATTGCAATCGCTTCATTTGGTTTTTCAGAAGGCATTATTAGATTTATTTCAATTTATCGAGGGAAAAACGAAAACGAAAAAATAAAATTTCTTTTTCAATTCTCTTTAATTTCCTTGATTTTTTCATCATTAATATTTGCAATACTTTCTTTTTTATTCTCAGATTTTATTTCTAACATGATATTTCATGACCCGCAACTCCTAATTTTTCTTAGAATTTTTAGCGTAATGTTGCCTTTTTGGGCAATAAGCTCTTTTCTTATTTTTTCTTTAAGGGGATTTGAAAAAATAACTGCATCCTCTGTGATAGAAAAGATAATTCAAAATGTTTTTAAATTTTTAATTTTAGCGATTCTTTTATATTTTGGATTTAAATCTTTTTCAGTTTCAATCTCATTTTTTTCAGGGATTTTTATAATGTTTATCTGTTCTTTATTGTATTTAAAAATAAAAATTCCATGGATATTTAAAAAATATTCTTTAGATAAGCAAACTAAGAAAAAAGTAATTTGTGAATTTATTTCATATTCTTGGCCAATTTTATTTTTAGGGGTTATTTATAGCACTTTTTATTGGACAGATTCTTTTTTTATCGGATTTTTTAAATCCACAACAGAGGTTGGAATTTATAATGTGGTGGTTTCAATCGCGCTTTTGTTGGGTTTAGTTCCAGAACTATTCTTACAATTATTTTTTCCCTTAATTACAAAAGAGTATTCAAATAATAAAATAGAATTAATTTGCACCATGTCTAAACAAATTTCTAAATGGATTTTTATGCTTAATATACCTATTTTTATTTTGTTCTTTTTATTTCCAGGAACAATTATTAACCTCCTATTTGGCCCAGAATCTGCAGTCGCCATAATTGCATTTAGATTTCTTCTTTTATCTTCTTTGATTTCGTCAGTTTTTGTTATTTCAGAAAATTTACTTTCAATGGCAGGAAAATCCAAGACAATTCTTTTTGATTTAGTTATTGCAAGCGTTACAAATATTATATTAAATTATATTCTCATTCCCCTGCCTAACTTTTTTGGAATTGATAATTCTCTCGGAATAAACGGCGCAGCTTTTGCGACAATGATTTCTGTTTTACTATTTAATATTTTAATTTTTATCCACGCTAAATCTGCGACGACAATTGTTCCATTAAGAAGAAAAATGTTTGGTATTTTTTTGAGTTCTTTAATTCCACTTGGCTTTTTATTATTTGTAAAAAATTATTTTGATCCCAATTTCACTTTAATGATTTTATTAACAATAACTTTTTTCTTAATTTATGCCCTCTGCCTTTTTATCTTCAAGGCATTTGATAAAAATGACTGGATGATTTTAAATGTTTTTAAAAACAGATTGTTCCAGAGAAAGATTACTCTAAAATAAATCTATTAATCTCTTCGCAAACTTTTTCAATTTCTTCTTTTTTTAATTCTGGGAACATTGGCAAACTTAAAATCTCTTTTGAAAATTTTTCACCCATAGGAAAATCTCCGACGACATAACCTAAAAACTCAAAACCTTTTTGCAAATGAATTGGAATCGGATAATGTATTTTTGTAACAATTTCTTTTGATTTTAAATACTCAATTAGTTCATCTCTTTTTTTATTTCTTATCACATAAAGATGAAAAATATGTTTTTTATTTGGAGCTATTTTTGGTTTTTCGCAGTTTAATTTTTTGTTGTATTCTTCTGCGATTTCAATTCTTTGTTTATTCCATTTATCTAAGTATTTTAATTTTATTCTCAATATCGCTGATTGGATTTCATCAAGTCGGCTGTTATATCCTGAGATTATAGACGAGTAAATTCCTGTTTGCCCATAATTTCTCAATAATTTTAATTTTTCATTTAGCTTTTCGTCGTCGGTAATTATCATTCCTCCGTCGCCATAAGCCCCTAAATTTTTGCTTGGATAAAAACTAAAACATCCAATTTTTCCAATAGGAACTTTTTTTCCATTTAATTCTGCTCCATGGGCTTGCGCGCAATCCTCAATAACATTTAAATCATATTTCTCTCCAAGTTCTAAAATTTTTTCCATATCGCAAACCTGCCCGTATAAATGAACCGGGACAATCGCTTTTGTTTTTGAATTTATTTTTTCTTCAATTTTATTTACATCAATTAAATAGTCCTCTCCGCAATCTACTAAAATAGGTTTTGCTCCTGTTGCAACAATTGCAGAAACAGTTGGAATTGCGGTATTCGCGACAGTGATTACTTCGTCGTCATTTCCAATTTCAAATGCTTTTAGCGCTAAAAAAATTGCATCTGTTCCATTGCCGACGCCAATTCCAAATTTTTTCCCGCAGTATTCTGCAAATTCTTTTTCAAAATTTTCAAGTTCTTTTCCTAAAATAAACCAGCCACTTTCCAAAACTTTTTTTATTGCTTCTTCAATTTCTTTTTTTATTTCATTGTCCTGTCTGTTTATATCTGCGAGAGGTATCATTGCCAATATTTTTTTTTATTTTCTTTATAGAATTCAATTGTATTTTTTATTCCTTGTTCAATGCTTGTTTTTGGTTCCCATCCAATTTCGTTGTAAATTTTTGAAGCGTCTGCGTAAAAGTGTCCTGGCTCAAGGGGTTTTCTGTCAGCAGGATAAGGGATCTCCACAAATTTTCCATTCCCCGCAATTCTCACAACGAGCTTTGCAACATCACCGACGCTGAGCACATTATTTCCAATCTGTCCATAAAGCCCTGATTTTTTTATAAAACTTCCAAGATTATACGCTTGATTATTTGCTTTTTCAGAAACCGCGACCATTAACATCGCTTCAACAACATCGTCGACAAAATTAAAATCTCTTAGTTGTTCTCCACCGCCCCAAAGTTCCAAAGTTTGATTGTCCATTGCCTGTCTGATAAACCAGTTTAAAACTCCTTGCCCTGCGTCAGTCATAATGTGTCGAGGTCCGTAAGTATTTGTTAATCTCAAAGATACAACATCAAATTTAAAATGATTTGCATACCAAAAATGAAAAAATTCTGTTGCGTTTTTATTTATTCCTTGCGGGTCTGTGGCCTCGTGAATTAAATACTCTTCATTAACCGGCAAATGCTCTTCTCTAACTTTTCCATACTGGTCGCGTGTTCCAGAATAAATTATTTTCAAATTTTTTTTCCCTTCTTTCATACACTCTTTGCATGCTTCTAAAAATTGCAAATGCGATTTTAAATTCAACTCAAAATCAAACAGCGGATCTTCTTTACTTCCAATGTGACTCACAGAACCAGCGAGATTAAAAATTATGTCTGCGTCTTTAATTAATAATTTTATTTTTTCTTTGTTTCTCAAATCCCATTCTTCTCCAGAATAAATTTCAACTTTTTCTTTTATATCATAGACATTTGCGAGATTGCTTCCAAGATTTTTTATGCAAGAATCAACCAAAACAATTTTTTTTAAATTTAAAGAGACAAGTTTTAGCGCGAGATTGCTTCCAATAAAACCAAGCCCGCCTGTGATTAAAATATTTTTACCTCTTAATTTTTCTTCAAAGTCAATCAACATATTTTAGAAAATTATTTTTTGTTTTTAAGTATTATTGAGGTGAGATATAGATTCATTTTGGATAAATTCACTTTATCGCTTCTAATTCAAAATAAAGTGTTGTTGCGGGAAATATATTAAATAAAAATCTTGAATAAAATACTGGAAAGGCATTTATCATAGAATCTACCCATCTAAATTTATTTATAGAAAAAATATATTTTCTTTTTCTAATTTTAAATCTTGCCTTGCTATAATGCCAATAATCACAAAAATAATCAAACGTTCTATAAGTCATAAACTTTTTAGTTAATGGATCTTGAGCAGAACACATATTTGGAAAAGCAGGACATCTTATTTTTATTATTGCACTCTTTTTACAAATCCTCCATAATTCTTCCATTATCTTAATAAAATCTGCATCAATTAATTCAATTGTTCCATAAGATTTAATTTCTTCAAAAGTATTTTCTTTGAATGGATAGGGAAAATTTCTTAAATCATGAACGATATCAACTCCTTGTAACTTAACCATATCTAAATTTACAGAATCTCTTAAAATATCTCTACCACAACCCAAATTAAGTTTTTCGCCCATTTTTATATACAACCGAAACGGTATTTAAACTTTCTCTAGGAATAATTGAGGTAAGATATAGATTTTTTAAATTCTCGTTGGAAAATTATATTCTTGTGACCCATCTGTTTTACAAAAACTTTCAAATCTTCTTATTTGCATTCCGTCATGATTTAATCTCGCAATTGTATCCTCAACAGATATTCTTTCTCCTGTTAAAGCATCATACCCATAAATTAAACTTTCGTCAATTAAAGGCATTTCTCGGGGGTCTGAAGGACGATATTTTGTTGCATCAACTTTTGAAAGTTTCCCCTGATTATGTAACATTGGTTTTAATTGTTCACATGGGACAAAGAAAAATTCTTGTGCTTCTAATCTTTTAGCAAGTTTTTCATTGCCTTCTTCTCTTGCTTTTTTTATTTTTTCTAAAACATTTTCCCTCATTTCCTTTTCAGTAGAATGAACTTTTCCTGTTGTTGAAAAATACATTTCAACAGATTTCCAACCTGTTGCTAATAAATCTTGTTCAGGTTTGTATTCAACACGAGGTTCATCAAGCCCAAATGTTTCTGCAATTGCTTTTTTTCTAAAATCTAATTGAGCTCGCAAATCAAATAATCTTGAGTCTTGCTCAAATTCAGGATTCCCACATTCTGTTCTTGAAGAAAATGCTAAAGAAGTCATATAACCGCATGGTTCGTGAATTAAAACATTTGGACAATGAACATCTGCAGGTCGTCTTTGAAAAACAACTTTTTTGTCGTCAGTTACAACTGGAAACCCAACAGATAAACAAGGATTAAATCCTTGAGCTGGAGCCCAATCTAAACCCTCTTCAATTGCGTGATTTATTGCTTCAATTTCTTTGTAAGCCATTGTTCCTAATTTAATTTCAACAACTCCGTTAGAAAATTGTCCTCGAGTATAAGAGACACTTTGAACAAATGGGACCCAGGAACTTGTCCAACCTGCTTTAGCTTTTGGAGCCCAATTTTCTTCTGTTAATTTTTCTAAATCTTCTCCACATTGAAATCTTTCTCCTGTTTGAGTTAATTTCAATTCAAAAACATCGTGCACTTTTGCTTGTGCAATATCCCAAACATCAATCCAAGCCCCTGTTCTTTTCATAATTTTTCTATTTGAATTTCATTTAAAAATCTTATTGAGTTTTAATATATGTTTTTGAAAATAACTTTTGAAATAATCTTTATTCAACAACTTCTATTTTTAATTTTTCTTTTAATTTCTCGACGATGTTTTTGTCTAATTTTTTTCCAGAAATTTTTTCATAACCCCCGCCGAGTAATTCCCCGATATTGTCGTCAAGAATAAAAATTTCTTTTTTTGATTTGCATTTAATCTGATCTTTTTTGTAAAGTTTAATTTGTTTTTCTAATAATTTTTCTAAATCTTTAATTTCCACAAATTTTACTTCAATGTGTTCTCTTAATCCTTTTACAAATTCCCATCGACGAATGTGTTTTTTCATTTCTGATTTTGTTTTTTTCAATCTCCCGATAAGTGCGATTTCGTATTCATGCGAATGATAAGTTCCCAATGCAAGAGCAAATGGTTTTGAAAATTTAATTTCTTTTTTTGACAACCCATAAAATTCTTGTTTGTGCACTCGCAATTCTGCCTGAATTTTTATATCAAAAACTTTTTTATCTTTCTTATACTTGGTGTCAGAACAATTTTCTTTTCCTGCAACTAAAAGCGAATTCATATAACCCCCTGGAATATTCCAAACTCCTGGCGCGTGAAGTTCTTTTAAATTCCGTCGAGCGAAAATCAAAAACCCGTCAGAGGTGACTGGAAAAATTCCAATTGAAATACTCGGAACAATTTCTGGAAATTTTCGCAAATTATTTTCAATGCTTTGCAACCAGCCATTAACTTGAGAAAATTTTATTGCATTTGAACTAATTTTTATTCTTTTATTTGAGAAATTTATTTTTTTAATTGTTGCAATCCAAGAGTCAGCCCAACCTTTTTTTCTCTTGTCTTTCCAATTTTTTTCAATAAAATTCTTTTGTGCAGAATTGAATGAAATTTCTTTTCCTGTTGGAGAAATTTCTAACTTCTTATTTTGAAAATCCCAGACCTTAATGTATTGTTTATTTTTTGAATTAAGATTTTTCATAACTAAAAATAGAAAATATGAATTATAAGTCTTTGGTTAAAAGATTTTTTGGTTTGACGACGAGAAATGCGTGCTAACATAATAATCTTTATTAATCGCTAAAATATTTTTTCTAAATGCGAATTCAAATTACTGATTTAACAATTGAAAATTTAAGAGATAGAAAATTCATTCAAGAAATTCCAGAATTTTATCAATTAAGAAATGTTGTAGAAAATTTTCCTCCTTGGCATTATCATGAATCTGTTTTTGATCACACCCTTGCAGTTCTTGAACAAGAAAGTTTAATCCTTCAGCAAATTCCAGATGCTCTTAGAAATTATTTAAGACAAAAACCTTTTTTGCAATATTCAAGACAAGATTTATTACATTTATCAATTGTTTTTCATGACATTGGAAAATTAGAAACTTTTGTTCAGACTGGGGAAGTTACTTCTTGTTCAGGACATGAAGAAAAAGGAGCAGAGATAACAACAAGAATTTTGCAAAGAGAATTTTTATTAAACTCAAAAGAAATTAAAAGAGTTGCTGAAATGATTCAACATCATGGAAATTTTTGTGCATTTTCTCGTCGACAAAATACTTTTCAAGAATATGAAAAATTAAAAAAACAATTTCCTAAAGTTTTTTCAGAAATGATTTTACTTGAACTTGCAGATACTCAGACACTTCCAAACTCAAATGAAAAATCTTGGATGATTAATGTTTATAAAGAATTGTTGAGAAATTGTTAATCTTACTCATTCTTCACCCCATCAAATAATTTTATTTCTTCTCCAAGAAATTTTTCTAAATCATCTTTGAATTCAAAACCAAGTTGCTTGAATTTTTCGCAAGAGACCTCATATGACTTTTGGTTCAGCAACGGCGACTTTGTAATTTCAATTTTTAATTCTGGCTTGAATTTTTTTATAGCTTCTACAATTTCTGAAATTGTATAATTTTTTGTTAGCACATTATAAATTTCTCCTGGTTTTCCAAATTTTTCCACAAATTCATAAGCGCGAATTGCGTCGTCCAAACCAAGATAAGGTCTTTTGCTGTTGATTGCAGAATCCCAAATCGTCAATGGCTCGTTCATGCATGCGAGCCAGACAAAATTATTTACTGCAGTATGAAATCTCATGCCAATGCTTTTTCCAAAAATAGTTCCTTTTCTTAAAACAAACGTCTGAATATTATTTTTTCCATTCGCGCCTTGCACAATTTTTTCTGCTTGGAGTTTGTATTCTGCGTAAGGACTTGAAGGTTTTAAATTTTCAATTCCAGTTTTCTCGTCGACAATTCCGTCTGCTTCACCATAAACACTTGTTGACGACGGGAAAATAAATTTCTTAACGCCTGACTCAATTGCGGTGTTCAAAACATTTTCAGTTCCAATTAAATTTACTTGCCGTGTTTCTTCTGGGTTTTTTATTGTCTCTGGAGCGTTTGTAATTGCAGCAAGATGAATTACCACATCAATTCCTTCCATAACTTCTTTTACTTTCTCCAAATTAGTTACATCTCCCTCAACAAATTCAATTTTAACATTTGTTTCTGGAATTTCAAAAAGCGAGCAATACCTTTGAGTTGAAAAATTATCTAAAATCCTAATTAATTTTATATCTGGCCTCTTAACATATTCTCTGATTAATGCAGAGCCAACATGTCCAAGTCCGCCTGTGATAAGAAAATTTTTTCTTTCGCCTAAAAAATTATCCGACAAATATTTTTGATAATGATATTCAAAAGTTTTTCTAATTCCTTCTTCAAAATTTGTTTTTGTAAACCAACCAGTTGCACTTTTGAATTTTCCAGAATTTGCAATAAAATTTCTATTGTTTATTTTCTCTTCTCCTTTTTGTTGATTCAAAGGTTCAATATGCGTAATTGTAATTTCTTTCTTTGTAATTTCTTCTCCTATTTTTTTATTGTTTCCAACAACAGAATTAAAAGTTCTTCCTTGTTCAGAACCCAAAACAAATGTTTCTCCGTCGGTATTTTTAGAAATTGCGGATAAAATAAATGCATCAACATAATCTTCAGCATAAGTATAGTCCCTGATAAAGCCCCCCTTTCCATAAACAGTTAGTGGTTCTCCGCGAATTGCTTTTCCAATCATGAAATTCAAAATTCCTCTTGATGGGCTATCAATTTTTTGTTTTTCTCCAAAAACATTAGATAATCTCAAGACGCAAAATTTTATTCCATAATTTTTGTAGTAATTATAAAGATATTTTTCTCCTGCAAATTTATTCACATCATAAATTGAAATTGGTTTTTCCAAATGCGATTCATCAACAGGGATTTCATTTATATCTCCGATAATTGTTACTGTGCTTGAAAAAATTATTTTTATTTTTGGATTATGCTCTTTGCAAACTTCAAGAATATTTATCAATCCGATTAAATCTTGGGATATATCTTTTTGTGGTTCTGAGTTTGATTTTTTTAAGTCGGTCTGCCAAGCAAAATGAAATAAAAAATCTTTTTCTTTTATTGTCTCAATTAAACTTTCTTTTTTTGTCAAGTCCCCGCCGATAATTTTTATTTTTTCGTTTATTTCCTTTAATCTTGAAATGTCTGTTCCAGATTTTATCAAAACATTCACTTCTGCCCCAAGTTTAACAAGCTGTTTTGCTAAACTGCTTCCGAGAAATCCCGCCCCACCTGTAATTAAAATTTTTTTCCCCCTTATATCGCCAAAATTCATCATTTTAGAAAAAACCTTGTTTTGTTTTTAAGGATTATTGATTTGCAATATAGATTTTGTATTTTATTCTCAAACTATATATCCCACCTCAACAATATATTTAAAGAGTTTTTTCAAAATTAAGAAATGGATGCTCAGAAAAAGAGATGCAAAATTTGCAACACAGAAAATTTAGTGGAATTTATTTCTTTTGGACAAATGCCTGTTGCAAATGCGTATGTAAAAAAATCTGATCTAGATAAAAATGAATTTTCTTATGAAATGAAAGTCGGCTTTTGCGAAAATTGCAAAATGGTTCAGATGATAAACGTCGTGCCCTATGAAAAATATATTGTTCAAGATAATTTTGGAAAAACAAGTTACGCATTTTTTTCTTCAACTTCAAAATTTATGGAAGATCACTTTTCAGGATTTGCAATGGAAATTGAAAAAAAATTTTTAGAACCAAATTCAAAAGTTTTAGAAACAGGAAGCAATGATGGAATAATGTTGCAAGCATTTAAGAATCACGAAGTTTTAGGAGTTGAACCATCAACAAATGTTGCAGAAATTGCAATTTCAAAAAAGATACCGACGATAAATGATTTTTTTACAGAATCGCTTGCAAAAAAAATTTTAACTGAAAAAGGAAAATTCAGAGCAATACTTTCTGCAAATGTAACTTTGAACATAATTGATTTGCACGATTATTTGAAAGGTGTAACAACTTTGCTGGATGAAAAAGGGATTTTTGTAACAGAAGATCCCTATCTTTTAGATATTTTAGAAAAAAATTCTTATGATCAAATTTATGACGAGCATGTCTGGTATTTTTCATTAAACTCTTTATCAAATTTATATGCACAACACGGATTGGAAATTTTTGATGCTGAAAGACAATGGACTCATGGTGGCTCAATGAGGGTTTTTGCTTGCAGAAAAGACGCATATGAAAAAACAGAAAGATTAAAAAAATATTTTGATGAAGAACAGCAAAAGAAAATTAATTTGATTGACCCTTATTTAGAATTTTATAAACGAGTTGAAGAAAATAAAAAGAAATTAATAGATTTAATTTACTCTCTTAAAGCGCAAGGAAAAAAAATTGTTGGATATGCTGCAGCTTCAAAAGGAACAATTGTTCAGAATTATTGCGATCTTGGACCAAATATTATAGAATATATTTCTGATTCAACTCCATTTAAACAAGGACTTTATACTCCTGGAAAAAATATTCCAATTGTCTCTCCAGAATTTTTTCACGACGACAAAAAAGCAGATTACGCATTTTTATTTGCTTGGAATCATGCAGAAGAAATAATAAAAAAAGAACAAGAATTTATTTCTCGCGGGGGGAGATTTATTGTCCATCTTCCTGAACCAAAAATTGTTGAGTCGCAAAAACAAGAATCAAAAGAAATTTCAGAAATACAAATTAAAAAATTAAATATTTTTGCAAACGATCAGGGTTATTTATTTGAGACAATAAGATCTGATGACAAAATCTTTGACGGAAAATTCGGACAGGTTTTGGTTTCAGCGGTTTACCCTGGAATTATCAAAGGACTGCATCTTCATAAAAAACAAACTGACTATACAACTTGCATAAAAGGAAATATAAAATATATTGCAATAAAAATTAATTCTGATAAAACAATAAAAATAAACACTTTTGTCGTCGGAGAAAAAAATCCTATTTTAATTAAATGTCCTCCAGGTATCTGGCATGGTTACACTCCGCTTTCAAATCAAGAGGCAATTGTTTTTCACTTAATGGACAAAGTTTACGACCCTGCTGATCCAGATACAGATAGAAAAGATCCGTTTGAATTTGGAGATGTCTGGACACCGCGACATGGTTAAGGAAAGCATAATTCTTTTTGATAAATTAATTGTAAGAGTTGTGAAAGGAAACAATAGTTCAATAAAGATTTCTTCTAAAAAAAGAAATGATTTTGAAAAAGAATTTTTGTCTCAAGGTTGGTTTAATGGAAGTATTTTGGTCTGCAATGCTTCAAGAGTCAAAGAAGATACTTTGATAATGTATTGCAATTCTGAAAAGTTTTTTGATATGGTTATAAAAAGAAGAATTTCAAAAGAGCATCCAAAATTAATCGGGCTTAATGCAATCTTGGAAATCGGGAATTTTATTGTTTTAAAAAAAAGAGGGCCAGAGGTTTATGATTTTCGCGGTTATTGGGATTTTCCAGCAGGTCTCGCTGTTTCAGAGGTTTCGTTTAAAGAAAGATTGTTAGACAGAATAGAAAAAGATACAAAAATAAATCGCAACTCAATTTTTTTAGAAGAAGAAGTTCATCTTGCGGCAGTTATAACCCCCTCTATAAATTTATTTTTTAAAGCAAAATGCGATATGGACGAAAAGCAGATTAAAGAATTTTTTGAAAAAAATTTTAAAGAAAACGAAAGACCTATTCTATTAAAAAAATCAGACATCCCAAAATTTTTGAAATTAAATCCAATGATCATTTACCCAGAAATTCTCAAACTTTGTTATTATCCGACGGAGATTTAGGGAGAGCCAGAAAGTATAAAAAAATGTTTGATTTATTTTTATAGCTGTTACTTTTCTGCAAAGGTAACATTACCAAAAAGTTTATAAACTTCTTTTTTCTGAAAATCTCATGGAATTAATAAGATACACTGGAACTTTTCCAGATTGCAAAGCACAAATTGAAAAAGCTGGGCAAAGAATAGCAACAGCAAGACAAGGAATGCAAGATAGAATTAGACAAGGACCAGATTCTCATTATCTTGAAGGTGGTTGCTGGCATCCAGAAGGAACTGCAAGAATTAATGGAACAAATTATTGGTGTCTTGGAAAATTCGCGCCAACAACTCATTATCCTCGAAAAACCTTAAAGGCAAATAAATCTAATAAATATTTACCTTTAACAGATGAAATTAAATTAGGAGAAAAGCCAGCAGTGCAATTAATTAAAGAAATTGCAGAACAAGACGCAGAACTTCCTGCGCATAAAAAAAGAGTTTTAATTCCAAAAGAACAATATTCATTTCCAGTTCCTTCTGAAGATTTAGGAGATGTGGATATTGCGCAATTTTTAGCAAGAGACCCAAAATTAGCAGGAAGATATGGAAAATTTTTAAAAAATAAATGTGAAATTCCAAAAGTTTGGTTTAATCAAATTGGAAATAATTGGGACAATGTCGGAGCAGGGCTTTGGCTCCATGGGTTGGACCTCGGCGACGATTCCGACTTCTATGGCAACCTCAGGGGCTTCTACTATGCTGATGGTGGTTCTCTGTTCGGGGTATCCCCCGAAGTGCGAAGCACTTCAGAAAGAAAGTCGCTTTAGCGACGCAAAAAAATTTAAGATATCGTCCAAGTGATTTAAAACTTTTACAAGAAGTAAGAAAGGGGGATTTGGCCCCTAAATTATTGGAAAAAATAATCCAAAGATTTTTATAATTAATTCTCTATTATTTTTTGTTCTGGTAGAGAACCAGAACTACATGCCTGTTTACTAGCGCATTATTCAGATTTATTTTAAGCCATGAAATTCAGAAATTTCTTGCTATGCTTTTTTTTCCTGCAAGACCTCTTTGTTTCTCATGCTTTCTTTATTAAATAAAAACCCTTTCCAAAATCCGTAAATATAAATTAGATTATGGATCATCGTTCCAATTAGATAATGTCCAACATAGATTAATTTTTTTGAATGCGAAATAAAAAAAAGATTTGGAATCATCCCAAAAAAAGGAAGACTCCTAATCACAACTATCCAAAAAGATTCTTTTTCTTCTTTATATTTTCTTATTAATTTTCCATTTGCTTCAGCATAATTATACATTGTTTTAATCTTTTTTTTATCATCTAATATATGGAGGTGATCTACAAATACATTTGGATGAAAAAATTTACCTAATTTAATTAATCTCTTTCCTATGTCTCCATCAATAGCAATGACTCTTGGATCTTCATTAAACATTCCAACATCAATCAAATCTTTTTTTCTAAATGCGCACGCGCGAGCATCCATCTCAGGTCTTCTTATTCCTAAATCTGTTATTGTTAAAATCCTTGTAAGCAGGGGATATTTTTTCCAAAACTCTTCAGGCAAATTTAAATCAGAAACTGTTACAACAATAATTTTATTTTCTAAAGGTTTGATTAATTTTTCTAACCAATCTTTTTGATTCGGAACACAATCTTGCGCAAGCATCACGACGATATCGCCCTTTGCAACCATGATGCCTTTATTCATAGAAACTGCTTCAGGATTATTCCACATTTCAATAACTTCGGATTTAATTGTCTGCTTCTTTATCATCTCTTTTACTTTAGCAAAAATTTTTTCATCTGGTTTGTAAACAGGAATTACTATGCTGACTTTTGGTTTTTCCATAAAATTTTATAATTCTTTATTTTATAAGTTTATATTTTGTATAATCTATATTTTAATTGAATAATGTTTATATACTCGGGTTTAAATTTTTTATTATGAATCCGAGCAAGCGATGGGAATTGGCGCAAAAAGGGGAAAAAAGTTTTTGGGATAGTTATCTTATTGAACAATTAAAAAAAGAAACAGAAGAAAGAGATAATTTTAGGGTTAAGATGTTATTTCCAATCTGGAAAGAATATATAACTCTCGACGATAAAACAAAAATTTTACAAATTGGAAGTGGCCCATTAGATATAATAAATTATATTCCGATTGGGAAAAAATATTCTCTTGATCCTCTTGCAGATTTTTATAAAGAGAAGTTTAAATTTAATTATGGAACAGTAAAATACCTTCAAGGTGTAGGGGAAAAATTGCCATTTAAAAATAATTTCTTTGATTTAGTTATTCTCTCAAATGTTTTAGACCATACCAGCAATTCAGATGAAGTTCTTTCAGAAATAAATCGGGTTTTGAATAAAAATGGAATTCTTTATTTTGATTGTGCTTATTATCAAAAAAGTTTTTTAGTTTTATCAAAAATTTATGGATTTTTCTATAAAATTTTTTTAAACAAACCATTTAATTTATATCACCCCTATATGTTTTCTTTAAGGGAACTTAGAATACTATCAAAAAAATATTTTCAAATCTATGAGGAAAAAATAGGAGAAAATTTGGGGATAAGAATTAAAAATCTAAAAGAATTAAAAAAAAGAAGAATGAAAGAAAAATTAACTAAAAAAATACCTGCATTTTTTGGCTTGCTTGGAAATATTACCTATTCGTTTATTGGGAGAAAAAAAGAAAAAGGAGTTTCATAAGCCCTCTTTGTTATATGAACTATTTTTTTCTTAAATGGTTTTGGTATTGGTTTTAAACTTGGATAAGAATAACTTGGTGGAAAAGTATGAACTAATTTTTTATAATCAATTAAATATTTATTTAAATGAGACTCATCCACCCATCTTGCAACAATCTTTTTTTCAACATCAACATCAATTCTTCTTTTTATTTCTTTAATCATTTCAATAAATTCTTTTTGTTTTCCTCCATAAAAAGATGCCTGCCAATAAGTAGACAAATCATCTTCTTTTTTAACCGATGCCAAGGATCTTAAACTAAAATCAAATTCCCCTAATTTGTTAATATAAGCATGATGACGCACCCCAAATAAAGGTTCTTTAAAAATAAAAAAATCTTTTTCTGTAACGGGCATTGCAAAGTAAGTGTCTGTGTCTATATAGATTATATGGGAATACTCTTTTAATTCATTTATAATTTTGTGCATATGGTGAAATGTTAATAGCATTGTCCAGGGCATTGGGCGATGTTCTGTAGGAATAATGGTAATATCTTTTTTTCCTTTAAAATAAGGAAACTCAAGTTGATCTGTAAAACTATAAAAATGTTTTGGGGTATCTGTGAGAAAATATCTTTTAATGCTTTCATAATATTTTGGAAAATACTTTACATACTTGTCTGTCATGATTCCAATTATCGCAACTTTTTTTGGGAATTGAACTTGTCCTTTGTTTTTTTCTTCTTTTAAAAACAGTTTCATCTTCTTAAAATCAATAAAATAAAGTTTTAGATAATATGCAACCTTTAAACCAAAGAATTTAATTATCAATTTTCCAAAAAATTTAGAGATGCTTTTCTTAATTTTCATTTTGAATAAATATAAAACAAGAGAAGTATTTTTAAAGTTTATTAAGGATAAAAATGTTTTATTTTTCAATTTGCGTTACTCCGTAACTTGTTGCGAAACAAATTGAAACCAAAAAATCCAATGGATTTTTTGAGATAGAAAATCTCCAAATCTTTTTTTATTCATTCTCAGATTTGGAGAGAACAGAAAACATCGACGGAGAAAATAAATTGGAGATTGTTTTCTGTGTTGCGGGTTGCATAGCAAAAAATTTTCGCAAGACCCCGCAACTTGCTGCGATTGAGATGCAAAAGTTTTAAGCAATTTCTTTATTCTCATTCATTAAAGT
>Ga0209727_1001526_pt1 | contig 18703 bp, 17 predicted proteins | sample RifGroC1_FD_183995 | JGI IMG/M metagenome (GOLD analysis project Ga0209727, IMG submission 183995) | Groundwater microbial communities from Rifle, Colorado, USA - Groundwater C1 (SPAdes) (version 2) | ecosystem: Environmental > Aquatic > Deep subsurface > Groundwater | place: Rifle, Colorado...
TAAGCTCTTTTTCGCTTGGCGCTTTGCCACCCTTCTCTTTTCCAAGCCTTCGTGTTTCACTTAAAATTTCCTCTCTAGTGTACATATTTTATCTAATTATGTTTCTATGTGTCCAATCCTGCTGCGGGACTTGGAGTCGGACCAAGATAACATCCTCCAGAGGGATGTGTACTACCATTATACGATCCCGCAATTTATAGTCTTCTTTTTAAATATGCCCTTCCAAAACCACTTTTTAGTTGTTTCTCTCGATTAATTGCATTCGACTTATCCAAACAAGCTTCATAATATATCAGTGTAAACGGTATTCTATTCTTCGTTGATTCAACCAGCCCCTTATTATGATTTCTGACTCTGTTTACCAAATCATCTGTCCAGCCTATATACAATTCTCTATCGTGTTTACTTTTCAGTACATATGTATAATAAAATTTCATATGCGACCCGCCTGCTTCGCTATGCGAAGCATTGCGGGCAGGTCCCGCAAGTACCCGTATTATACTTCATCATCATTTGCACGTCTCGGCTTTGGTGTAACCTGCGGCTTTTGCCTCTTTCTCGCTACAAAACCACTGCTCTCCTACATCAAGTTCTACAATCGTAAATGCGTACTGAGCACAACCGAGGACGTAGTATCGTTTTTCATCTGTCGCATCGTCCATGTTCCCTTTGATAATGCACTTCGGATTTTCCGGATTTACTTTTGATTGGCATTTTCCAAATAATCCAAGTCCATCTTTTTTTGCTTTATCTGCGATCGACTTTAACATTTCTTTATCCTTCGTTGTATCGTGATGGTATCGCACCCATCCGCTTTCCAACATCTTTTGATTGACGAGTGTACTCCCTTCATACACCATCGCCATTCCACGACCAAACTGATCAGGAATCTGTTCTTGTATCACTACCTTTTTCCCGACCACGAGCTTTTCCAACTCATTTTTTGCTTCAATGCCCCCACAAAATTTAAGTTCAGGCGCATCCGCATACCGAAGCCGTACTTTTACTTTTCCTTCTAACACGAGAGTATCTCCATCAACAACCCCAATAACAAGAGTTCCTGTTTTTTCCGGAGCTTTACGAAGTAATAAAACACCATTTAATACAAGGGAACACAAAAGAAGAAATAAAACAGACTTGGCAGCCATACATGTAGTATACATCACCTCAATATCTTCTAATATCTTGCAATATCTTCTAATATCTTCTAATATCTTCTAAGAATGAAATTCCCTCCAATATATACAAAAAATCAACAAATAAATACGCTTTTAACCGAACTGGATGTCTTAAAAAAAGCGTTTGAACTTATCACTCCTGCCAAACAAACACTCACCTACCTACGAAGAGCATCACATCTGAAAAGCTCTTTGTATTCAGCGCGCATCGAAGGAAATCCTTTAGAATTGCACGATGTTTCTGATACACCGATTGATATCTCCGGTTCTATCCATAAACAAGAAATCGCAAATATCTTGAGAGCTATGTCAACAATTGACCAAATTTCTACTATAGTAGTTGATATCCCCTTTTTATTATCACTACATAAAGACGTACTTAATGAAATATCATCGTCAGCCGGAAAACTACGAATTGAGGAATCTGCTATTTTTAATCAGGCAGGTATCGCTGTATACCTTGCACCTGCTCCACAGTCAATCAGCCCACTATTAGACGAATTGTGCCGGTTCTGCACATCCGAAAACGATCCCATACCTATCAAGGCTGCTATTTCCCACATATGGTTTGAGAAAATTCATCCATTTGTTGACGGAAACGGAAGAGTTGGACGACTCTTATCTTTGGCAATATTAAAAACTGCTGGGTATGATTTTGGGGGTATTGTCCCAATTGAAGAATATATAGAATCACATAGACAGGAATATTACGATGTGTTAGGGAAAGATATACAAGACGTTACACCATTTATTGAATATTATCTTACTGCCATTGTTTCCCAAGCAAACAAATCACTTGTGGAAATAAACAATCCTGTACCAAAACATAGAGCAGAACTCCTCCCGAGACGGGCAGAACTCCTTGATATTATTAAAGATCATAAAACAGTAACGTTTGATTTTTTGACAAGACGATTTCGCGCAATCCCTACCAGTACGCTTCATTATGATCTTATACAACTTATAAAAAAAGGCTACATTATAAAACTTGGATCGACACGGGGAACATTGTACGCAATTAAATAGTTGGCAAACTCCAAAAGTTATTTTTTTGAACAACAAGTCCATCTTTTTCTAATTTTTTAAGTAAATCTATATAAAAGATCTTGTCTTTCCCATATTCCAAATAAAGATTTTCTATTAACTCTTTTTCTTTATATGATTTCTCCCGAAGCAGATCGATAATTCTCCCCCGAAAATACCGATTTGTTTCTTTAAATGGAGTAGGTTTGCGCTCCATCCTTCGACTTCGCTCAGGACGTCGCCATTCACTTGCGTTCATGGCTCCGTAGTCCATCATTGCCTGGTGCCACTCCCAAGACTTCCCAATAGGCACCAGTTGATCAGCCAACTCCTGAATTATTTTTTCTGATTGTGGTTTATCATGAAAGAAAAAATGAGTAAGAATCTGACGGATATTTGTGTCGACCATGGCAATATCTTTCCTGAATGCGAACACTAATACTGCTCGAGCAGTATATTTACCCAAACCAGGTAATTTAGATAATAGTTGTTCGGAAATTGGAAATTTGTTGTAATATTTTTCGCAGAATATCGCCTGAAGAAGCATTCGCAAGATCCTTCACTGTCGGATATGCTTTTATGAAAACAGGATATTTTATAAGAACGCGGGATACAGTTGTTTGCTGAAGCATCACTTCAGAAACTAAAATCTTATACGGATCATGCGTGTGGCGCCATGGCAAATCCCGTTTATTTCTTTTCCACCAATTGAATATCTTCTTCTGAAACGCTATTTTCTCACCTCTAGTCATATTCATGAACGTAGTATAGTATACTACGAGGTATGCCACGTAGTAGAAATTCAATTTTTCTTTCTATTATGTAGGCAAAATTGAATTACACTACATGGTTAATAAAAAATCAGGCATTGTCGCTATTATTGGGAGACCCAACAGCGGAAAATCAACCCTTCTTAACATGATCTTGGGTCAGAAAGTGTCCATAACCTCACCGAAACCCCAAACAACCCGGTTTTCTATCCAAGCCGTATACGAAGATGCACGGGGTCAGATTGTCTTTGTAGACACACCCGGAATATTCGGAAAGGTTCAAGACAAGCTAGCGAAACGGATTAATCAAAAAGCAGAACAAGCACTCTCGCAAAACATTAATCTTGTGATCTATCTTATTGACCATACACGGGAACGCGATTTTGAAGAAAACAAAGTATTAGGAATTGTGAGAAAAACAAAGGGTCCCAAACTACTCGTCATTAACAAAATCGATATCAAACAACCTACGCATATCATTCAATATAAATTCATGGAAGAAGAATTTGACGGCGTCGAGGAGGTATCAGCACTCATGGGGAAAAATATTCCCACGCTTCTTGATACGATATTTTCGTTTCTTCCCGAAGGATCACAACTCGTTGAAACAAAAGATCTCGTTCAACCGGGCTTAAATCTTGACAGTAAAATATTTCTGTCTGAAATTATCCGCGAAAAAGCATTCTTGAATCTAAGAAAAGAAGTGCCATATACCCTTACCACTGTTGTCGATGATGTCATTGAACGGGCAAATGGAGTTCTCTATATCAAAGCAAGAATCCTCACCAATCAAGATCGCTATAAAGCGATGATCATCGGAAAAGGCGGTTATATGATCAAAGAAATATCTATGGCCTCGAGAAAAGAATTAGAAACTGCTACCAACAAAAAAGTATTTCTTGATCTCACCGTCGAAGTCGATCCTCACTGGCTGGAAGCCATGATGTAAACATTATGCAAGCCGTGCAAGGGTTTCTTCTTTGCCTAAAATTTCCAAAGATTCAAGAAGTGGGGGGCCGACAGATTTACCAGTAATTGCTATCCGAAGTTCCATAAACACATCACGAGCTTTTACTCCAGCTTTATCGGATGCATCACGGATCGCTTTTTCCATAGCATCATGTTCCCATTTGGAACCAGATACTAACGCATTTTTAGCAATCGTCAACATATCTTTTTTCAGTTCCCACTCGAATTTTACAGGACGCACAAAGAAAAAATCAGCGAGCGACTCGAATTCAGATAGCGTTTTCATCCGTTCCTTCACCAATGGTAGTATTTTTTTCATAAGTTCATCACTGTCTTTCGGAACGGTTGCATCAAATGCACGAATGAGTGCAATCAATTCTTTCTCATCCATCTTCCGAATATATTCTCCATTCATCCAACGGAGTTTTTCTAGATCAAATATTGGGGCCGTTGTTTGAATGTCTTTTATCTCAAACTTCTCTATCATCTCGTCAACTGTAAATAGCTCTTTCCCTGGATAAGACCACGCCATAGTTGCCATATAGTTTTTCAAAGCTTGCGGCAGGAATCCCTTCGCCCTGTAATCAGACACCCAGACCGGATTTTTCCGTTTTGAAAGCTTGCTTCTGTCGGGATTTCGAAGCACTGATACGTGTGCAAACGCAGGCATGTTCCAACCGAAAAACTGAAATAGTAATATTTGTTTCGGCGTGGAAGAAATCCACTCCTCTCCTCGAATGACGTGGGTAATATCCATCAAATGATCATCCACAACAACTCCTAAATGATATGTTGGAAATCCATCAGACTTAAGAAGCACTTGATCGTCAATGAGTTTATTTTCAAACGAAATCTCACCACGAATTAAATCAGTAAATTTTACCACCCCTTCATCGGGGACATTGAGGCGGATGACATATTTTTCTCCAGCTGCAACTCTTTTTTTTGCCTCAACTGGAGCTATTGTTTTACATAGTCCATCATACATCGGCGGTTTATGGTTTGCTTCCTGATCTTTCCGCATTGCCACTAAGCGTTCTGTGGCACAAAAGCAATAATACGCATGACCCTTCGTCACTAGCTCCTCAGCATACTTTTTATATTCGGGAAGTCTATCTGATTGTCTGTATGGTGCATACGGACCACCGCAATCAGGTCCCTCTTTATGAGGAATACCAAGCCATTCCAGTGAACTGAATATTCGTTTTTCCGATCCTTCAACAAGTCTTGTTTGATCCGTGTCTTCAATACGGATAATAAACTGACCATTATTCTTTTTGGCGAATACATAATTAATAAGAGCGGTATATGCATTGCCAATGTGTAAATCAAGGCCGGTGGGAGATGGCGCTATCCTCGTGCGGACAATCATAGGTAAACGTATTATAAAATATATTGTATACTTAATCTATGGCTACGCTTACAGAAACCGCCTACCAAACACGAAAATTTATCAATTATGCAATTCTCTCTATCATTGCATATATCATTCTCCGCATTTTATGGTCGATATTTGCAGGTGTCTTCATTGCTCTTTTTCCTCCAAAAGCGCCGCCTCCTAATCATGCATTTGGAAAACTCCCTGCTATAATATTTCCTAATCCTATTGCAACACCTGCAGCAGAACTGACGTTTCAACTTGAGACAATTGAAGGATCAGTTCCTAGAGCTTCAGAATCCGCAACCGTGTATTTTATGCCTAAAAACGCACCAAATCTCCTGGCTCTCACCAATGCAACGGAATTTGCAAGGCGACTTGAATTTATCAAAGATCCGATTCAGGAAACAAAAAATATTTACCGGTGGGAAGACGCTGATAGTCCACTTCGGATGCTTCGTTATGATATTGTTTCTAAAAATTTCATTTTACGCTATCAATTTGAAAAAGACATGGGATTATTTAGCGAGCGAACGGTACCCATTGAACAAGTCGCGAAATCTGAGGCGAAAAATATGCTCCAAACATATAACCTTTATCCAAAGGATTATGAAGAGGGAACTACAATCGTACAATATTTAAAACTCATCGGAGATAAACTAACAAAAACAACGAGTCTGAATCAATCTGACAGCATTCGCATTGATTATTTCCGCGCTCCCATCGGAAATACTCCAATCGTCAATGCATATCCAGATGAAGGACTTATTTCATTTGTATTTTCCGGATCTAAAAATATAAAAAAACATATTCTTCAATTTGCCTACACTCACTGGCCAATAGATTATCAAACAACTGCAACGTATGGACTTAAACCAAGTAGCACCGCCTGGAGTGAACTGCAATCAGGACGTGGGTATATCGCGCGCTATCCTAAAAAGGGAACTGTTGCTCTTGTCCGTGACGTCCATCTTGCATATTACGAATCCATTGAACCGCAAACCTACATGCAGCCAATATTTGTCTTTGAAGGAGATGACGGATTCTTGGCCTATGTCCCCGCCGTCGCTCCCCCGTGGATAGAAGAAAAGTAACAATTACGGTGCTTTGAAGTCCTGCCACTCGTAATTTCCAAATACCCAATCAATAAGACGAATTGTATCTCCAAAGCGATCACGGCTATGAAGAACGACAATAATAATTCTCCGGCTTCCCCGTTCAACTAAGGTCACTAAATTTTCGCCTGCCTCCTCAGTCCACCCTGTTTTAATACCCGCTACCCCCGGAATTTTTCCAAGTAATTGATTCACATTACTCAATTTATGAAAATAGGTATGCGTCACATCAGAAATGGTAATTTGAGGAATTGCAACCATTTTTGCAAGAATCTTGTTTTCAAGCGCCACATCCGCGAGCCTGGCTAAATCCTCCGCAGTCATATAATGAGAAGGATCATCATACCCAACAGGATTGGTAAAATGACTCATTTGCAAATGCAGATCCTGTGCCTTTTTATTCATAGCCACAATAAAAGCATTGAGTCCCCCGGGATATGCATTTGCAAGAGCGTAGCCCGCATCATTTCCCGACTGGATAAGCATGCCATAAAGCAAATTTTCAACAGTGATCTTTTCTCCTTTCACAAGACCTATGGTTTGTCCATTATTTTTTAGTTCTCCTACGGTGACAACATCATCCAGGCTCATAGAATCCAAAACAACAAGCGCTGATACTATTTTTGTTGTTGACGCAGGAGGAAGCTGCATAGTACTGGCTCTACGAAATAAATACACCCCTGATACCGCATCTTGGACAATAACAGATGTCGCTGATAGCTCATTAATTGGATAAAAACCGGTTCTATTGACCGGATACGGAGCAGGAGTTGGTCTTATACTTAATTGATTCCACAATTTAAGTCCTCCCCCAAATCGAGCCGTTGAGTAATAATTTTGTCCAGGGTACCAAAGAAAAAAAAGAATAAAAACAACAAGCAGGAGTATCTTGTCCCACTTCTTGAGCCACCACGACTCTTTTATTTTGGAAATTACGGCAGATACTCTCATGATAATTATTTCGTGAATTCCCCAACGATTGGTTTTGCAACTTTCTCAAAATCTGTTTCTTTCATCTGTATTGATTTCGTATGCTCCCCAGCATTAAATACAATCTCTTCGTTCTCCCGAAGCCGCTGGTCAACATACAAAGGTATTTGAAAAATGTTACCAAACGGTGGCACTGCACCTATCAGTACACAGGTTACCTGTTCAACTTCCTCACTTGTTGCCATACGAAGATCTCGTACCTGATAGAGCTCCTTAAAACCTTTTGTATCAACTTTCATATCTCCTGGCACCACAACCATGATAGGGTTTCCATCTGCATACATAATGAGCGCCTTTGCCCCTTGATGCATATTTGTATTTCGAACTTTTGCAGCATCCTGGGACGTAAATACTGCCTCGTGTTGGTATGTTTTGTATATAATGTGGGATTCATCAAGCAAGGTCGTAATATCTTTAAACACAGATGTCTGTTTTACACGTTTACGCAGTGTTATTCCAAGTTCCATTAACTGTTCATCGCTAACCGCGCTTGGAGCATCCATGACACTGGTCTGTCCGCTTGAGGTCTGCGGGAAAGCCTGAACATCTTTAATGGACGTTTCACCTGTTAAGCACATCAAAAACCGCTCAATGCCAAGTGCAATCCCGCCGTGTGGCGGGACGCCATAAGAAAATGCTTTCAACATGTGACCGAATTGTTTTTCAATTTGTTCTTTTGTATGCCCAATTGTTTCAAAAACCTTTGTCAAAATTGCTGGATCAGTACTCCTGATACTTCCCCCTCCCGCCTCGTACCCATTCCAGACAAGATCGTATTGTGTGGTCAAAATTCCTTCAACCTGACCTTTCAGGAATGCGTCTTTGTGTTCTTGTTTTGGATCTGAAAAGGGATTATGTGAATATGTCCATTTCCCTTCTTTGTCTTTTTCAAAAAACGGAAAATCAACAACCCATGCAAACGCATGAATTCCTTTCTTTTTCTCCTCCTCACTCCGAAGATCAAATTTATCAGCGCCATATTTAGCTATCGCATCTTTATAGGAAATAACAGGGAATGGTTTTTGTTTAATCGTTCCTCCTAAAATCTCAACAACACTCGTAACCATCTCTTCAATAATGTTCATCACGTCTTCCCTCTCAACAAAACTCATCTCGAGATCAAGTTGTGTGTGCTCAAATCCTCGGTCGGCACGCAAATCTTCATCACGAAGACATCGTGCTATTTGAAAGTACCGTTCAAACCCAGCGACCATCAATAATTGTTTGTATTGTTGCGGAGACTGCGGAAGGGCATAAAAATTCCCCGGCTGCATGCGAGAGGGCACAAGAAAATCTCGTGACCCTTCAGGAGTAGATTTCGTTAAAAGCGGGGTCTCAATTTCAGTAAATTCATTTTTGAATAAATACTGACGTATTAAATCAACAACTTTTGACCGAAGCCTAATATTTTTCTGCATTCTGTCTCTTCGAAGATCGAGATATCTATATTTGAGTTTAATTTCTTCATTAATATCCCGTCCGTCGGTATCTAAAGGAAACGGCAACTCCGTTGCTTTAGAAAGAATGGTGATGGTCTGGGCTTCAATCTCAACAGTTCCTGTTGCAATCTTTGTATTGATCATTGCTTCCGGACGTTTCTTCACAACTCCTGTAATTTCTACGCAATCTTCTGGTTTGGTATCAGCAAGACTCTTGTTGGAAACAATCTGCACAAGTCCAGTTCTATCACGCAAATCCAGAAACATAATCTTTCCATGATCCCGCCGAGTACTAATCCAACCGGATAACGACACGGTTTCACCAATTTTGTTTACGACATCACCAATCATAGTTCTCATACTATTATTGATTGTAATAAGAATAGACCTTAATAACAAGAACTTACTCTGAAGTAGATGGCCTTAAATCTCGAAGCTTTATTTGCAATGTTGAATTTCCGTTCCATGTATTCATATCTATTGTGTACGCAACATCAACTGTCATACCCTGTTTTATTTTCCCATACAACTCGCCTAATCCGAATCCAACAGCGTCAAATGATGATAATTTCAACTTCAGATGATTCTGTTTAGCGCCAATGAGGCGAATTGATTCAACAGTAACCTTTCTTGTTGCAAACACTGGTTCTGGATTACCAAGACCAAAGGGTGCGAAATCTTGAATCTTTTCATATAACGACGACTGGATAGTAGACAAAGGTATTTCCATATCTATGGTTATGGATCTTACTAGTTGAGATTCCTTAATATTCTTTTCTGCGGCACCCTCGACTTCTTTTGTAAATTTCTTAATATTCTTTGTCTCAATGGTAAACCCCGCTGCCATCGGGTGACCTCCAACATCAACAAGGAGTGAACTATGATTTCTTAAAAATGAAATAATATCAAACCCAGCTATAGATCTAACGGATGCTTTTGAAATAATTTCTCCAACAGAAATCACAATAGCTGGGCGATAATATTCTTCAACCAGCTTCCCGGCAACAAGTCCGATGACACCTTGATTATAGGAAACATCAGACACCACAAGTATCTTTGGAATGGTCTTTACGTCTTTCTTTTTATACACATTTATTGCATGAAGAGTTGTATCAATGGTCAATTGCTGCCGTTCGCTGTTTGTTATATGTAATACCTGCGCTAAACTTGTTGCCCTATCAGCATTTTTTGTACAAAGAAGCCGTAATGCATCAAGTGCGTGTTCGAGCCGTCCCATTGCATTGATTCTTGGAGCAAGGACGTGAGACACATCAGACGTTGTTATTTCATCTTGAGTAATTCCAGCGTCTTTTAGAAGTGCTATAATTCCAAATCGTTTTGTTTTTTTGAGTTCTTTTAAACCATATACAACTATTGATCTATTAGCTCCAACGAGGGGTACCATATCCGCAATCGTGCCGATAGCACAAAGCGCAAGAAGATCCCGCGATTTTTCTTTGTTTTTGAATAGAAGCATATTGACCAAAAACCATGAAACTCCTGCTCCTGATAAATTGGTTGTATGGATAAGGGGACATTTGGGGTACTCTTTTGGTTTCACATGATGATCTGTCACCACAACATCTACCCCGAGTTTTTTTGCATACGCAACCGGAAGTACAGCGGTTATTCCATGATCAACAGTGATAATAAGCGTTGGATCAAATTCTTTTTGCACCCGGTCAATACCTTTTTCGGATAGTCCATACCCTTCATCCACCCGATGCGGAACATACGGCATAACACGGGCCCCTAATTCATATAATGCTTCCCACAGGATTGCTCCTGCGGTAATACCATCAGCATCGTAATCCGTATACACAACAATAGACTCTTTTTTTTTAATTGCTTTCTGGATTCGATCAAAACTACGTTTTAATTCTTTTATGTTTATTCCAACGTCAATAGGAGTTAAAGTAACTGGATCCTTGGGATGAAGAAAAACTTCACGATCTTTTTTTGCGATCCCTCGATTTTTTAACAATACCTCAATAATGTCATCAACTGTATTCGTACTCATTCCTAAAATATTCCAATTTTTCATGCAGTTAGTATGATATGATAAGAATCATGATAATGCTACCCCCAACTGTCCAAACAGTCATCAGTACTCTTCAAAAAAAGAATCACGAAGCCTATGTCGTCGGCGGATCAATACGGGATCTTCTGATGGGAAAAACGACCAAGGGATGGGATCTAACAACCAGCGCAATACCGGAACAAATTCTTAAACTTTTTCCTGATAGTTTCTATGATAATCAATTTGGAACAGTGGGGATAAAAATATACACCACTTCGCCAAAGGCTACGCGGGGAGCAGCCGAAAAGATTGAAGATATATTTGAAATAACAACGTATCGAAGCGAAAAAGGGTATAAAGATCACAGGCATCCGGATACTGTCATTTGGGGAAAAACACTTAAAGAGGATCTTTCTAGGCGCGACTTTACCATAAACGCAATTGCCTATGACGGGAAAGAAATAATTGATCCATATGATGGACAAAAAGATATTGCAAATAAGCTCATTCGTGCAGTTGGAATTCCTGATGAGCGTTTTGATGAAGACGCTCTTCGGATGATGCGTGCAATAAGAATAGCAAGCCAGTTGGGATTTCAAATTGAACAAAAAACCGCAGACTCAATAGTAAAACACGCATCCCTCATAATAGAAATTTCAAAAGAACGTGTCCGAGATGAACTTCTAAAAATACTCGTAAGCGACTATGCCGCTGACGGAATATTGCTTTTGAAAAATACAGGACTTCTTACTCATATCCTTCCAGAATTTGTTCCAACATTTACAACAGAACAAAAAAGTCCAAAACGGCACCATCTGTATGGTGTCGGTACTCATTCCATTAAAGCCATGGAAGCATGCCCCTCCAAAGATCCAATTGTAAGATTTGCAACCCTCATCCATGACATTGGAAAACCACAAACATTCCATAAAGATGAGACTGGACTTATCACATTTTATAATCATGAAGTAGCGGGAACGAAACTCGCCAGAGTCATTGTTGGACGTCTTCGGTTTTCAAAAAAAGACAGCGTTCGTATTCTTACGCTTATCAGGTGGCATCAATTCAGTGTTGATGAGAGACAAACAGATAGTGCTATACGACGAATTATCCGACGGGTTGAAAAAGAGAATCTCCAAGACATGCTGGCCCTTCGCATTGGAGATCGGCTTGGAGGAGGAGCGCAAGAATCATCCTGGAGACTGGAGCTATTTAAAAAACGGCTGGAAGATGTCCAGAAACAACCATTCTCAATTAAAGATCTCAAGGTAAACGGGAATGACGTCATGGAAATATTAAACTGTCGTCCAGGACCAATTGTAGGAACAACACTTTCCGATCTCTTTACCCAAGTTGAAGCAGGAACACTACTCAATGAGCGAGAACTGCAACTTGCAAAGCTTCGGGAATTAAAAACAAAAGCTTCTTAATGATGTTTTTTCTTTTCTTCCAACCTATTCCACAAAAGGAGTATTGGGGTAGCAACAAACGGTGAAGAATAGGTACCGGTGATGGTACCAATGAGGAGTGCTACCGCAAACCACCTGACTGTCTCCCCGCCCATAAGAACAAGCGCAAGCAACATAAATATGATAGTGAAAGAATTAATGAGCGACCGACTCATGGTTTCGGTAAGCGCTATATCAATAACATCGGCAAATGGTGCATTGGGGCTTCGTTTCCTGTATTCCCTGATCCTATCAAAAATAACTATCGTATCATGCACGGAAAAACTCATGGTGGTTAAAAATGCAGTCATAAATAGTGTATCAACTTCAACGCCAAAGAAATGTCCAAATAATGAAAACGACCCAAAAACAACCAACACATCATGAATGAGCGCGAGCACCGCTGCAACGCCACTTTTCATATCTTTAAATGCATATGCTACATAGAAAAGAATTGCAATCACCGCAAAAATTGCAGCAACAACAGATTTAAACAGGAGTTCACTTCCAAGTATTGGCCCAATGGTGTCATTGCGAAGAATATCCATTGGTTCTTCAGATTTAGCTTGAAGGGCTACAATAAACTTTGAGATTTGTTCTTCCGAGACTTGTCCTATACGAAATAAATAGGTACCTCCATTTTGTTTTTGCATAGAAAGAACCGGAATTTTTTGAGTTTTTATTGCATCATCAATCGATGTTTGTTCAATAGGATTTTGAGTCTTAATTTCCAATACCGATCCTCCGGTAAAATCAACAGAAGGTTTAACTCCGTTTTTCACGAGAGAATACACTCCTGGAATTAACACGAGAGCAGATATCATCACATATATCCAAATATATTTTGTAAAACGAATCATAAATTATTTTCCTTTATAAAACATTCTAATTAATGTTCTTGTTACCACAATTCCGGTAAATAGACTCGTGATTACTCCTAAAAAGAGGGTTGCAGCAAACCCTCTCACTAAACCAGAGGTAGGAAGAAAAGGCCAATTACCCGGATTAAAAAGAATGATTGATGTAATAATGGTCGTAAAATTCGCATCCCTTATACTTTCCCATGCTTTTCCAAATCCGAGCTCCATCGCTATCTGCCATGGTTTACCTCTTCGAAGCTCCTCTTTATACCGTGAAAAAATAAGAATATTGCTATCTACTGCCATACCAATTGATAGAATAAATCCTGCAATACCAGGAAGCGTCAACGTCACTGGAATAAACCGGTATAAAAACAGTGTAATAAGCCCATACATGCAAAGCGCAATATCAGCTAAAAATCCAAGCCAACCATATTGCACAATCATAAACGCGGCAACAAGTCCAAGACCAATCATCCCAGCTCGAACACTTTTAGTAACTGAATCTGCTCCAAGCGATGCTCCAATGGTCCGCTTTTCAACTATTTTCACTGGTACCGGTAAAGCTCCAGCATTTAACTGAATTGCGAGTTGTTTGGCTGCGTCAACAGTAAAACTTCCAGTAATGACAGCCTGTCCATCAGCTATTTCCGTATTGACCGTCGGGTCAGTTACAACAATGTTATCCAAAAATATCGCGAGACGTTTTCCAATAAGACGTTTCGTCACGTCTGCAAACTTCTTAGATCCTTCGGGAGTAAATTGAATACCAACTTCCGGCTCTCCAGATTGAGCATTAAATTGAAGTAATGATTTTTTTAAATCTCGACCAGTAATTCCGACTGCCACAGTGTTTTCGATTGTTGGAATAACAAAACCGCTCTCTGTTGCGATCGGTTCCTTGATATGTTCACGAAATTCAAGTTGTGCTGTTTGACCGACCAATGCTATTGCTTCATTAGTATTTGTTACTCCTGGCAGTTCCACAACAATTCTATATTTTTCTCCACTTAGGGCGGTTTGAATAACTGGCTCTGATACACCAAAAAAATTGACTCTTCGCTCAATCACTTGCTTTGCTGATTCAAGGGAATCTTTACGATCAACCTGAGGAATGGTTGTCATATCTGCTTCAAGTGTCAGTTGGGTTCCCCCTGCTAAATCCAAACCTAACCGTGTTTTAAAATCTTTTTTGATATGAATCCCAACAATAGTTGTATCAATAGCTGGAGGATTAATTGTAAATGTTTGACTTTTCCCAAAAAAAGGAATGGTAAGTTTATAGTTCTCGGGAAGGTCCACAATGATAAGAATCATTGCAAGAATAACAAGAATACTAAATACTTTTTTGGTTTGCTTCATAGGATACTATTATTCCACTAGTTCTTCTTCGTCACCTACTATCATGACGCGAGAACCGGAAAGAATTGATAAAACAAATGGATCACGACGGCGTTTTCGAAATGCAAATTCCTCTTCTGACATAACAGTATAATTCAGTTCCCGTTCACGCCTAACTTCTTCCGCTTTGACCAGTTGTCCGAGTTCAGCTAATACGACACTTCCCACAATAAGCATATCTACATCTGTTGGCGATTTCCGTTCCCTTCCACGCAAATATCTTCCGGACATCATAACAAATTTAAGTTTACCTAATTTTGCTTTATGTTTTAAAATATCAAATCCTAAACCAGATGTTTTCCCAATTAGCTCAAGGAGTTCGTAATATAATGGATATTCTTTACGGAATGTATAGAAAAGCCTATTTGCACGATGTTCTTTTGACACCATGCCCGCTTCTTCCATATGAGCAAGCTCTCTTCTTACCGCATTTATTTCTTCACCAATTTTCCTGACTATATCTCGAACATGAAAAATTGTCCCAGGGTGACTTAAAAAAAGCTGTAACATTTTCACGCGGACGCGTGAGATAATAATATCTTCAAGCAGCATACTGCTCCTTTCGACGGGCAGTCATCAATAGGCAACCGTTGTTCCAATTGGTAGCATTTCTACCCAAATCTGACCCCGGGTAAACGTAATTTCTTTTCCAGACGGATCCGAAAACACGGTTCGTGCGGTACGATCCAACTTTTGCCAGGTTATTTTTGTCGCTACTCCATCTTGAAATAATAGTCCATTTCCTGATCCAATGTTCGTATACAGCAAATGCATATGATCATCCACGGGTCCGGTTTCTTTAGCAAACATGACAACAATTGCTTTGGCTTGTAATTGTTCTTCTGTTTCTAAATCCGCATGCGCTACTCCTCCGTTTTCCCGAAGATATGCATTTTTCACTTTATCATACGTCCATTTCACTCCGTATTCCTTTTCATATCCTTTCCAGGCAACAAATGAAATCGATATTGCCGCTCCACGATCTGCCTCTTTCGCATCATCTTTAAAGACCCACGGTTCATATTTTTTATCCCAGGAAATTCCTTTGGAATCCACATTCGTCCAACCACGCGTTGCAGCAAGAGCGTACAATTTGTCTGTTTGACACACCATGGTATGTTCTGTAGCCACTGGATGATCAAGTCGATCATAATTTCTGTAACACGTTGGAAATGAAATGCCGAATTGATCCATATCTTTAATACGATACTGATCTATTTGACACAATGCTTTTGCCCGCTCATCAACCGTGTCATCTTCACACCTTCCTGCTCCACCGACGTGGTTATATAATGCGTCATATTCAAGTACCCAGGGAAGAAAATATGTACGGGCACTTCGGACTGGCGCCAAACTTACATTTCCCGCTGCTATTCCACAGTAAAATATTCCCATGAATCGCGACACACCACCTTCAGCAACTGCTTCGTAAACAATATCAGCAAGCGCAAGTCCTGATTGAGGACGGGCTTCTGCATGATTTTCAATCATGACAGCCAGTGGTCTACGCGTGTCCCATGTTGTTTTTTCTTGCTTGGTATACATTTTTCCATTAATTGGACACATTTCAGTTCTTGGAATTGCAGGATCAACCATGAAACTTTTAAGTGGCTTTGTTGTCTTATCATTAATTTTTATTGCTGATTTTTTCGTATTGGTTGCTCCGCCAGAATAACTAAAAACTGCGGTCGAAACCCCTGTTGAAATTAGGTAGATAGCGACAGCGAGTATTCCATACATCCACAATTGTTGTTTTTTCATACGCCTCCTACTGGTCGTGCTTTTTTTATAGCTAATTGCTCTTCTTTGGAAAGCTCAACATCTTCAGATTTTCCAAGTTTAATATGTTTAATATACCACCGATTACCTGTTCTCGCATAGAGAGAGGTCATAACAATTCCATTTTCTTTCCCATCAAGAATTGCTATCGTAAAACTCTGACTTCCTCCGGTATCTGAAAATGGATTAAACCTGACAATTCCTAAGCGTTGCAGATGTAATGTTCCGTCTTTGGATAATTCATCTATTGTTCTGTAAATCGATTGAATATCCTTTCCTGTTTTCTCGTATTTCCCAATAAGCTCCCCAAGAACTTCGCTTAACGTTGTTGAGGTAATCCCTCTTGTTAGCTTGTTGTAATGAGAAATCATTCGAAAAACGACAACCGTGAGAATGGATGTCCAGATAAAGACAATAGCTATGGATATATATAATAAGGAAGTATCATTGAATACCATTTGTATTCATCATAGTAGTATTTTTTTGTGCTTTTTGTCAATGAGAAAGATACGCAAGATAACGAGCTGAGTTGACAAGTGCGCTGAAGCTGTGTTACCCTCATCTAGCCTCAAATGCTATGCCGAAGAAAACTAAAAAAGCAAAATTGATTGCCGAGTATCGAAGAAAACTCCAACAATTGGAAGGCACTCCTATTCAACCAACCATTCATACAACCGTTGATCCCGTACCATCAACTGCTTCAGAGTATATTCTTCCAAAGAATATTTCAAAACAAGATGGCACACCAACCGCAATCGCTCTACCGGTAAGCGAATTTTTGGGAATCAAAAAAGATTTAATAAAAACCGTCATTGTAATTTGTATATTTTTTAGCATTGAAGTAACACTCTGGAAATTATTTGGATAATATTTTTATGAAGGGGGGTGAAACAACACTATGGCAACAATGTATTGTGTAAAATGTCGAGCAAAGCAAGATGACCCAAAAGCAGTCCCAGTGACACTCAAAAACGGTAAACCAGCAATGAAAGGCAAATGCCCGAAGTGCGGAACCGGAATGTTCAAAATTGGTAGTTCAAAGTAACCCCTCAAGGGGTAATAATCTGCCTTTTGGCAGGTTTTTACGCGTAAGAATATTCTGCCTCCCCCTCATCAATCTGGTGAGGGGGTTTTCGTATTTGTGGTATACTTGCCTCACGCGCTGGGACAACGTACCTTTGCCCTGAGAGAAATCGAATGGGAGGAAAGTCCAGACAGCAGAATATAGAGGACTCCCTGAAAAGGGTGACCATGTAATATGTGCGCAAGCACACTAATACATGGCTGGTGCCCTGTTTTCGAAAGACGATGGGGACGATTCCTGAATTAACAGGATGAGAGAGCCACAGAGACGAACGTATTTCTACAAATCGCAAGGTTTACGAAGTACGAGTGAAACGAGGTAATCCCACTTGCTGCAACCGACGACCGGTCCGTTATGAGCATATATTCGCCAGGACCAAAGTATGCGGGCACAAGAGAAATGAAGGTATGAAATAACAGAATCTGGCTTACAGTTGAACTAGCGCGTATATAAAAATCATTTCTTCGAACTATTTGTGATACTGATGATGAGTTCCTGAATAATAAGAAGAATGGGAACCGCAAGGATCGCCCCAACAACTCCACCTAGCCGTGCACCAACTAAAAGTGAAACGATCGTCACAAGTGGGTGAAGTCCAACGCTGCGCTTCATAACAAGAGGAATAAGAATATTATTTTCAATCTGTTGAATAACAATATATAAAATAGCGGTATACAGTCCATATAAAGGAGAAATACCAAGAGCAATAATAATAGCTGGTATTGCTGACACTACCGGACCAATAGTAGGTATTATTTCTAAAATTCCAGCCACAATTGCAAGAGGAAGTGCAAATTCAATTCCTAATGCTAAAAGTCCTATGTACGATAAAATACCGACGCTCAACATGAGAATGAGTTGTCCTCCAACCCATAACCCGAGACGATGTTCAATACGAAGAAATGTATCATTCACTGCCATGGCTTGCTCCTCTCCTAAAAAACCTGAAAAAAACGTATGTGCATACTTCCGTTCAAGAAGAAAATAAAACGCAAATACGAGTACCATGAATGTCGTTGCAATATTGGAAAATATCCCAATAGTAAGCTTCAACACATTTTCCCCAATAGGGGCAAGTTGTTGCGTGATAGCGCTTACATCAACATTCCAATAAGGAATAATTTTTCCAAGAATGGTTGGAAACATATGAGTTAACTTTGTAAACTGCACGACAAGTGATGGAATAATACCCGCCAAGGATAATCCAATCACTCCAAACACAAGAATATACATTAAAAATGCACCAATG
>Ga0209727_1001527_pt1 | contig 18685 bp, 21 predicted proteins | sample RifGroC1_FD_183995 | JGI IMG/M metagenome (GOLD analysis project Ga0209727, IMG submission 183995) | Groundwater microbial communities from Rifle, Colorado, USA - Groundwater C1 (SPAdes) (version 2) | ecosystem: Environmental > Aquatic > Deep subsurface > Groundwater | place: Rifle, Colorado...
CGGCGCGCGTAATCGTTCAGCATCAGGAAGGCTTCCTGAAGGGCGCCGGCGACGCGGGGCGCATCGAAGGGGGTAAAATACGCCGCCAGGAAAACCAGGCCAGTGAGCCCCAGCACCTTGTTCGGCGTCATCGTTTTTGCGGACATGTCAAATACCGGCCTTTTCCCGCACCTTTACTGCAACTTCCTCTATCAGTTCGCCCGTGATCGCCGTCTTGCCTTTTTCTACCCCGAAATCGGTCATTACGATATGGACGTACGGCAACTTCTTGTTTTCGAATATTTTCTTGCCGCAGGCCACCGGGCATCCGTCGAGTACGACGTTGCGCGTCGCTTCCCGCGCCGACTGCACGAAGCCCGAAAGATCCGCCCCGACCGCCGCCAGGCAGGTACCGGCGCCAGCCTTGTCGCGCATCAGTTTCCGCATCACTTGATCCGCAAGGGATCCCGTATTCGCCGCGCCAGAACAGGCGTACAACAGGTTCGTTTCGCCATTCCCTCCGCAATTGCAGGCCATCCTATCTTCCTCCCTTGAGCAACGCCAGGACCTGATCCTTGGTAAGGACTTTCCCGACGCTCTTCACGTCACCGTCCACCGCGAGCGCGGGCGTCATCATGACGCCCATCTCCATGATCCTGTCGGTATCGTTGACCTTCTCGAACTCGAAGGGCAGACCGAGTTCGGCGGCCGCGTCGCGCGCGTTCTTTTCGAGCATGTTGCACTTGGGGCAACCCATTCCAAGAATCTGAATCTTCATATCGACCTCCATGCAGAATCAGGATCGTCTCAAGGTTTGTTCGGCGGCATGCCCGGTTTCAGGTCCATCGCCGCTGCGGCCGCGTACAGCCGTGCGATTTCGGTTTTCGGTACGACCGCCTTCAGGGCCAGCGCTATGAGGATGATGCCGGGGATGTCGATAGCCAGACGCGCCAGGGCGAAGCGGAATCCCAGGGCTTTCATTTCGAACAACAGCATCGGAATTTTCGTGGTGGACCAGGCTCCGATGAAGATCAGGATATTGGAAAAGCTCGCTCCCTTCTTCATGAGGATCGCGGCGACCGGGAAAGCCCCGTACAAGGGTCCCGCCGCCGCCGAACCGACCGCGAACGCGATGACGGGCCCTTTCAAACCTGAGCCGGGGCCCATGAACTTCATGAGCGTCTCGCGCGGCACCCAGACGTCCATAAGGCCGAGCAACAGGAAAATGGGCGGTACCACCAGGAGCATGGTCCGGGCCTGTTCCAGAAGCGAAGCGCCCGCTTTGGGGGCATAGCCCGGAAAAAGCGCCATGAACGCGAACAGCGCCACCGCCGCGATGATCGCCGCACGGTACCGTTTCAATGTTTCCGCGATATTCATAACGCTACCGCCCATGCGACGAAGACCGCCGCGATGAAGGAAAAGATGAAGGCGAACGAGTTCCTCGCTATCGCCGCCCGTTTCCCGAAGTATTTGATTTCCATCGGCAAGGTTACGATTCCCACCATCATCAGGGATGATACGAAGGTCGCGATCTGCACCGTGCCAGCTCCGTTGCGCAGGAGTTCTCCTGCCATGGGGAAGGCCACGAAACCGGGAATGAGCGTGACCGCTCCGAGCAGGCCTGCCGCCAACGAGCCGATGATCCCCGTTTTTTCGCCGATGAAGCGCGAAATCATCTCGGCGTCGAATACTGCCAAAATGATCGCGACGAACACGAGCACCGCAAGGAATTGGGGCAGGATGCCTTCAAGGGCTTTCAGGCCCTTCATGAAAGCTTTTCCGGTTTTTTCCCGGTCCTTCAGGGCCGAGACGGCGAACAGGACGATCGCGCCGATGTAGAGGATCAAAGTATCCATATAGCCTCCTTTTGTTGCAAATAGTAGAAACATTTCAAAGATTTGTCAAGCATTCCTTGACATTGTTTCAAAACTTTGCAACATTATGTATATGACAAGCGATGAAGCGAAACGATACGAATTGCGTGCGCATATGTTCAAGGCGCTCGCGCACCCCATGCGCATCTTCATCCTGGAGAAACTCAGGGAACGGCCATGGTGCGTGTGCGAACTTGCGGCGGAGGTCGGCATCGACAAATCTGTCGCATCCAAACATCTATCCCAATTGAAGGAAGCGGGTCTGATAGATGATGAAAGACGCGGTACCCTGGTCGAATACCGGCTCACCGTACCCTGCGTGCTCAATCTTGCCGCGTGCGCCGAGGGAGCGGTGCTCGAGAACCGGAAACGCCAGCTCGGCCTGGACTAATAATCACGGAACACGCGCATACCCACGGCAAGGGCTTATCGGAAATCAAGTAAATCCCTGCCCGCCGGTTCAGCGTCGAGCGTACGACCATCCGGTTCGAATGCGCCGGTTGCGGGCAGCGCTCGGGAGGCTACGGCGGGATCCCGAAGGGCGATTGAGATCGGCATCGGAAAATCGATGTCCGCGCCACCATTGGTACGGAATCCCGGATAGCATTAGCAGGCTCCCCCAGCTATCTTCGGGGACTCCTGATTTTCCTTTACGTTTTCCGGTGGGACGATAACCATGACTTGTCCCTGATTTCCGGTTTGTTCGTTTCCGTCTTCTCCGGAGATCAGGATTTCCCGGATCCTGCCGACAAGATTCGCGATGCGATTCGTTTCTTCTTCGATCCCGGCCAATTCCGGCATATTTTTTTCTCCGATCTTCTTCCTTGCCAGGGAACATCTCAGCAGTATGGTCGCGAGCGGATTCTTTATTTCATGCGCGAGGGTCCGGGCCGCCCCTCCCAGCTTGATGAGTTCCCTGTTTTTTGACTCCTCAGCCCGGTACGACTCAAGGCGTCTGAACATGATGAAAATGAGGGCGAACGCGAGTATGAGCGCCAGAGAAGCCAGGACCCCAACGGCGGAGACGAAAGAAAGGCCCTTTGCCAAGGCCGGAGCGGCATATTCAATGAACAGATATCTTCCCGAATACGGATTGCCCGCGATGCCGTTGTAAGGCTCCGCGGATCGCCGCATGTGCCCGTTCCATGGCGCCGTCTTTCCGCCGACGCGCAACAAAAGACGTATCCGCTCATTCCTGAAGCGTATCCCTTCCGATACGTCCGTATCCTTCACATGCAAGGGAGCCAGCGTTGTCCTGAAAATCGCGTCCCCGTTGACGGAATAGATGCCGAATCCCGTAAGGCCCTCTATTTGTTCATAATCAAGGTTCGCTTTGGTTTGGACTTCCTGCAAAAGCCCGGTCGCGAATTGATAGGCCTCATATTCGGCTGACAACCGTATCCTGTTTTTCTCCTGGAACGGTATGACCATGAAACCAGCCACGGCGACGAACGCGATCAACACAAAAAAGGCGAAGATATTTCGTTCCAGGAGATTCGATCTCGGTCGTCCTTTGTTTGTCGCTCCCGTCGTCCGTTTCATCCGGCATCCCTTGGTTTCGAAACCAGCCCTTGTTCAAACCTCTCCCGCATCCTTCACGCCCTCCACGAAACCCGACAAGCGCCCGGGCAGCGGAAGGCAGTTCGTCCTGTTGCCCGCTCGGGCGAAAATAGCACACGGAACGACCGGAACGAATATCCACATGTTCCCGGACTTTTTCTGTATTGCCTCCAATCCGGAATCTGAAAAGCACGAATATTATGCAGATACCGTGCCAACTCAGTTACGGAATGTAGGTGCATACCTCGAAAGAAGATACAGCGGAGTTCCGCGTGGATGTTGGAATACCAAGAACTGTTTTGGGGATGCTGACGGGTATATATTTCCCATCATGGGCAAAAAACGCCTGAAATGAATCCTTCGGAGATCGGCTTCAATCCCGCCATCCGGGTATTCAATCAGGATGGAAATGGACGGATCGCTTCCTTAAAAAACGGGAGACGCTATCGCTTTCATATGGTTCTCGCCTTCCTCCACGCCTGAATCAAGGCTTGCGCGGCAGTCTCCACCTGCTCCTCCGAAATTCCGTGTCCGAGCGAAAGCCTGACGGCTCCCAGTGCGGTTTCAGCGTCAGCGCCCATCGCCATCAGTACGTCGGACGGCGTATCTACGCCGGCATGGCACGCCGACCCGGTGGAGGCCGATATCCCGGGGGACAGGTCGAGAATGCGCCGACCGAGCGCGTTCGGGAAAGAAACGTTCAAGGTATTCGGCAAGCGCTCCCTCAGGTGTCCGTTCAGATGGATGCCCGGCACTTCGGCGACCAATAGCCCGTGCAACATATCGCGGAGCGATCGCAGGCGCTCGGATACTTCGGCCATGTTCCGACCGGCGATCTCGCAGGCTGTCCCCAGTCCGACGATGAATGGGACGTTCTCGGTTCCGGGGCGCAGGCCGAATTCGTGTCCGGCTCCGAGCGAGAAGGGGCGGATTTTGCTTCCCCGACGTATGTACAGAGCGCCCACTCCTTTCGGCGCGTAGAGTTTGTGGCCGGCGATCGAGAGGAAGTCGATGCCGAGGTCGCTTACCCGCACCGGGATCTTCCCGACGGCCTGCGCCGCATCGGTATGGATAAGGGCGCCCGCGTCGTGCGCGATCCGAGACAGGTCCCGGACAGGTTGGATCGTGCCGGTTTCGTTGTTGGCGAGCATCACGGTCACGAGCGCGGTATTCCTGCTGACGGAAGAAATGCCGTCCTCCGCATTGACCTGTCCGCCGGCATCCACGGGCAACCGGGAAACCGTATAGCCTTCAGTCTCAAGCCTGTCGCAGGGGCGGGCGACCGCGGGATGTTCGACACCGGAAGTGACGATGCCTTTGCGCTCGCCCGGAGCCGCTCGGAGCGAACCGAAAATCGCCAGGTTATTCGACTCCGTTCCGCCGGAAGTGAAGACGATCTCATCCGCTTCGCAATCCAGGAGAAACGCTACCTGTTCGCGCGCGCGGTCGACGGCCTTTTTGGCGGTTCTCCCGTATTCGTGCGAGCTGGAGGGGTTCCCGAAATGGGTAGTGATCCAGGGGAGTATCGCATCCGCCACCTCCGGATCGATCGGAGTGGTCGCGTTGTAATCGAGATATATCGATTCGTTCATGTCGTTTTCTCCTGAATCTTTGCGGGCCGGAAATCCTCAGGCGCGAAGGTTTCGACCGGGAGCCCCGCGTCGCGCCATTCGGGATACCCTTCCGCGAACCGGACGGCCTTCCGCCCGCGCTGCCGCAAAAGCCGCACCGCCTCCGCGGCGAGGACGCAATACGGCCCTCTGCAATACGCGACGATCTCACAGTCCAATGGAATCCCGGAAAGACGCTTCTCCAGTTCTTCGAGCGGAATGGAGAGCGCCCCCGCTATATGTCCGCTTTCATACTCTTCGGCCGGCCTCACGTCCAGAACTACGACGTCGCCCGTTCTGGCCCGTTCCATCAACTCTTCGCGACCGATGGGTTGCATGCCGTCCGCCCCATCGAAATAGGCCTTCGCGGCTCTGCCGAGCTCGGCGATCCGCGCCTCCGCGATAATGCGGAGGACCCGATGCCCTTCGACCACTTCCGGCCCTGCGAGCCTGTAGAAAACCTGGAGCCCAGCCTTGCGGGAAACGGCCAAACCTGCCCCTTTCAGCACCTGCAGGTGCCGCGAGGTGTTGGCTACCGAGAGTCCCGTCTCGGCGGATAAAGTTTCGACATTGCGCTCGCCCTGGGCCAATACGTCGATGATCTCGATACGCTTGGGGCTTCCGTACGCCGCGGCGACGTGCGATAGCTGCTCGTACACGGCATCCTTGAATTCTCTTCCTTTCATGTCGTGATGTCCTTGATAAACTATTCAATATAATAGTATAATACTAACCACATATTGACGAATCGTCAATCATTCCATGGAGGAGACAGCATGAAGTTCGGAATAATCATTGAAACGAATGATCCGGAAAAAGCGTGGAACGGCGTTCGGTTCGCCAACTCCTCGCTCAAGGCGGGCCATGAGGCCAAAATCTTTTTGATGAGCGCCGGCGTTGAAATCGAGAGCATCACCCACGAGAAGTACAATGCGAAGAAGCAGATCGATGAATTCATTGCCAACAATGGAATCGTCCTGGCCTGCGGCACCTGCATCAAGGCGCGGAACGGAGACGGCACCGATGTATGTCCCATCTCCACCATGAACGACTGCATCAAGATGGTGGAATGGGCCGATAGGGTGATAACGTTCTGAAAGCTCATTTTCGCTTCGCCATTCTTGCGTCGGTCTTGACCCCTGACGTGATTCCGAGGTACTTGCCGGGACTTCAATCATAGCGGGAATGGCGTCGCGACCCTTCGCGACGCGCTCGCGGGGAATCGCTTGCGCGGGCCTCATTCCATGACTTCGTCGACGAGCTCCTTCATTTTGTTTTTTGCTTCTCCCAAGAGAGTCCTGCCCTGGGACGTGAGGGTATAGTATTTCCGTATCTTGCCCTCGACGTTTTTATCTTCCCTGCTCAAGTAGCCGTCGTCGCAAAGTCTATGGAGCAATGGATATAGGGAACCGAACGACATGGTATAGCCGTGCTCTTCAAGCTCTTCCTTCAATTCCTGGCCATAAAAGGGTCTTTTCCCCGTATGGTACAGGATATGAATCTTGATGAATCCGAGAAAGAAATCCTTCATCAAGCTCTGGTTCGTTTTCGGTTTCAAATTAAGACACCTCGATATCATGATACGATATCGAATATTCCCAGGTCAAGGAAAACCGGAACCTCGCGCCACGGATGGAACCTCCCCTGACGTCTCCTTGCCGTTTTTTCCCATCTCATCCGGCGACAGCCGATTTCTGGTTTTTCTTCCCGAGGAACAGGCTCAGGAATACAAGGAGCGCTCCCGTCTGCGAAAGCACCGAGAATGCGACGAGCGGCGCTACGCCCCATCTATCGTAAAGAAGTCCGATCAACGCGCTGCCGATGAACCAGAAGAGACCGAACAGCGTATTGAATAGGCCGAACGCGCGCGCGCGCCTGTCTTCGCTGACCTGGTCGCTGATCGCGGCTTTGAGGATCGACTCCTGGGTTCCGATGCTGATGCCCCACAGGACCATCCCGGCGATCACCATGCCCGTAGATCCGAGGAAAATGAAAGGCGCGGTGAAGATCTCGATCACGAAGAGTCCGCCCAAGGCCTTGAGACCGAAGCGGTCGTACAGGAAACCGAAAACGATAGCCGCCGCCGCATCGATGGCCATGGCTCCCGCATATAGGAGCGGTATCGCTTCCTCCGTAAAGCCGCCTGAGTTTTTGAGGTACAGGCCGATGAGCGGAAAGTCGGTTATGCCCATGGCCAACAATGAAGATGAGATTACGATGATCCAGTAAGTTCGGGAAAATCCTTTCGTGCCTACGGCCGGGCGGCCGGTTTTAAGTTCGAATTTCTGCGGATGGGGGAACAGGAACCGTGCGACGAAAGTCACACCGATAGCCAGCGCGGCGGGAATGAACAGGAGCAGCAATCCGGACCTGTAATCCGCGATCGCGGCGTTGTTTTTTTTTGTGAAGAGCAGCAAGGAAAAGAGCGCCGGACCGAGGAACGCGCCTATCTGGTCCATGGCCTCATGCAGTCCGAAACCGAAACCGCTTCCTGTTTGCTTTGACGCGAACGATACGATAGCGTCATGGGCCGGTTTCCGGATCGCCTTGCCGACCCGTTCCATAAACAGGAAAAAGATCGCGAGCTCCCACCCGTCGATAAAGGCCAGCATGGGCAGGGAACAAAGCTGCACGAAATATCCTGCGATGATGAGGGTCCAATACTTCCGCGTCTTGTCCGCGATCGTTCCGGACACGAAACGTAGCGCGTAACCGACGAATTCGCCGATGCCGGCGGCGAAACCGAGCGCGAAGGCGCTCGTTCCGAGCAGCTTGAGATATTGCCCGACGACGCTGCGTCCTCCTTCGTAGTTCATATCCGAGAAGAGGCTGACAATGCCGAGCAACACTATAAATGAGATTGCCGTATTCCGCGTCAGTTCAAGTTCTTTTTTCCCATTCATATCAATCCTCCTCGGTGTCTGTTCGATGACGATTATTGGTGAATAATAGCGGTTATTGATATCATGATACGATATCAATGAATGGAAGTCAAGAACATTACTCGGGCTTCGTAATCATGAACCTGGAAATCTATCCTGATCCGCAAGGGCTTGGCGCCGATACCGGAACGGGATCCTTCTTTCCGCAGGTTTGCGCAAGGGCTGCAATGCTGTTTCGCTCAGGGCCCTCGTTCAGTTCTGCCGGCAGTCCGGTTTCCCGCCCAGTCTCCCGCCCGTGTTACCGCCCGGTCGCCGGCACGAGCTGCCGGGCTTTTTGTCAGATGGCCGGCGAAGGGCCTGCCACCGCTTCGGCGACTTCCGGGGCATTTTCTTGCGGAAACCGATTGCGCGTCGCCCGGGCGATTTTGACCAGGCTCAGCATGACGGGCACTTCCGTCAGCACGCCGACCACCGTCGCCAGGGCCGCTCCGGAGGACAGGCCGAACAGGCTCACCGCCACGGCGACCGACAGCTCGAAGAAGTTGGAAGCGCCGATCATGCCCGACGGCGCGGCCACGGAGTAGGGGACCTTCCAGAGCTTCGACCAGCCGTAGCCGAGGAAGAAGATGAAATAGGTCTGGATCACGAGCGGGACGGCGATCATGACGATCGCGAGGGGATTGGAAAGGATCGTCTCCCCCTGGAACGCGAAAAGTATGACCAGGGTAAGAAGGAGCCCCGCTTCCGTGATGCCGTCGAACTTCTTGCAGAACACGTCTTCGAACCAAGTAAGTCCATGCCGCTTGACCAGAATGTTCCGGGTCAGGAACCCGGCGCCGAGGGGTATGACGACAAACAGCGCCACCGACAGGAGCAGGGTGTCCATGGGTACGCGGACATCGCTCACGCCGAGCAGAAAAGCGACGATCGGAGCGAAGGCCACGAGGATCACGAGATCGTTGACGGCCACCTGCACTACGGTGTAGCCCGGATCGCCGTCCGATAGGTAACTCCACACGAAGACCATGGCCGTGCAGGGCGCCGCGCCCAAGAGTACCGCCCCGGCCAGGTATTCGGTGGACAAGCCGTCGGGGATGAAGGTTTTGAATACGACTTTCAGGAAGAGCCAGGCGAAGAAGTACATCGTGAACGGCTTGATCAGCCAGTTGACGACGAGGGTTACGACGAGTCCCTTCGGTCGTTTCCCGGCGTTGACGATGCTCCGGAAATCGACCTTGAGCATCATGGGATAGATCATCAGCCAGATCAGGATCGCGACGGGTATGGACACCCTGGCGTATTCGAACCTGCCGAGGGTCTCGGGAACGCCGGGAAAGAGGACGCCGACGGCGACGCCGAGCGCGATGCAGAGCGCGACCCATAGGGACAAGTACCGGGCGAAAAAACCGATCCTCTTCTGCGCCATGATGACCTCCGTATTGGATGACTTGGTATTTTGGCAAAATAGCCAAGAGTTGTCAACGAAAATCTTGACTCCCGATCGGAAATAATCCAGAGTGGGCGCATGATGACCCCTCTGGAGCGGAGCTTGGCGGAAGCCAGGGCCCGCGTGATAAAGGCCCTCGGCCACCCTTCGCGCATTTATATGGTGGCGCGGCTTTCCGCGGGAGACGCCTCCGTTGGCGAATTGGTGGAAGCCGTCGGCGCCGACGTCTCGACCGTGTCCAAGCACCTGACCGTCCTCCGCCAGGCGGGCCTCCTTTCAGACCGGAAGGAAGGCAGCAGGGTCCTTTACACTCTCCGTTGCCCCTGCATCATGCAGTTCATCCACTGCATAGACGAAGTCATCCTTGAAGAAGCAGAACGCGGGCTCGCCTGCGTCATGAAGGAGAAGGCATGAGCGCCAAGAAGAAAATCCTGTTCCTGTGCACCGGAAATTCCTGCCGTTCCCAGATGGCGGAGGGCTGGACGCGCTCTCTCAAGGGCGAGGTGCTTGAAGCCTATTCGGCCGGGGTCGAGACGCACGGCCTCAACCCTAACGCGGTCAAGGTCATGGCGGAGGCGGGAGTGGACATTTCCGGCCATCGCTCCAAACACGTGAGCGAATTGCTGGACGCCGGCATCGATTACGTGGTAACCGTATGCGACGACGCGGCGGAAGCCTGTCCCCGCTTTCCCGGCAAGGCGAAGGTGGTCCACCGTTCCTTCCAGGATCCGCCCGCTCTGGCGAAGACGGCCAAGACCGAAGAAGAAGCGCTGGACCATTACCGGCGCGTCAGGGACGAGATCAGGGCCTTCGTGGAAACCCTACCCGGAGCGTTGGACTGATCGGAAGGCTCAGCGCAGCAGTCCGTAAGCTTCCTTGACCGACAGGATGCGCATCAGGTTGCCGTCCAGCGTTTCCTCCGAGATGCGGCCGCTGCGGACGAGGCCCTCCACCAAGTCGATCATCTCGGCCGGCTCGTAGCGGTCGTAGAGCAGTATGAGGTTGACCCCCGCTTCAAGCGCCCGCGCCAGGGCCTCGGCCTTGCCGAAGCTCTTGGCCAGCGCGCCCATTTCGAAGCCGTCGGTGAGGATCACCCCCTCAAAATCCAGATCCCCGCGCAATAGGCCGTTCAGAATAGCCGGCGACAGGGTCGCCGGGTTTTCGGCGTCGATGGCGGGATACAGGATATGGGCGGTCATGACCACCTGGGCTCCCGCGCCGATACCCGCGATGAAGGGAATCAGCTCGCGCCCGCGGAGATCTTCCAGGACGCTCGAAACCACCGGCAGGTCGGCATGGGAATCCACGGTCGAGACGCCATGACCCGGAAAGTGCTTGAGCGTCGCGATGATGCCGCCGCGCTCCAAGCCTCGGACATAGGCGGCCACGGAAGCGGCCACGGATTCCGGATCGTCCCCGAAGGACCGGTCGCCGATGATCGAAGAATCCGCCTGACCGTACAGGTCCGCCACCGGGGCCAGATTCATGTTCACGCCCAGGTACGCGAGCTGTAGCGCCGCCGAGTAGGCCGAGGCCTCGACTATGGCCGGATCGGCGAGAGACCCCAGCTGGAAAGCCGCCGGCTGGGCGGGGAATTCCTTGAACCTGAAGGCGGCGACGCGGCCGCCCTCCTGATCCGCGCAGATGAAGGGGCGGATGCCGGGCGTCAAAGCATCGCCGTCCTGGATCGAAGATAGTTCCGCCGTAAGGTTCCGCACGTCGGCCACGGTCTTGAAATTCCACGGGTACAGTATGTATCCGGCCGGCTTCAAGGCCTTCAGCCCTGCGATCGAGGAAGGGTCGGCCTTGCGCGGAATCCAGACGATGAAGTGCTGGGCGATCTTTTCCCTGAGCGTCATACGGGCGATCAGGATGGCGGGAGGAGCGCCGGCTGTAGCCGGCGCCGCTGCCGGGCGCGATGCGGGCGCCGCGGTCGCCGCAGGCGGAGGGAGGGGAGGCGTAGCCTTGGCGAGCGATGGTCCTGCCGAGGCGCAGGCCGAAAGGGCGGAGCAGAGCAGCAAAGCGAACAGGGATGTTCCGGGCTTTTTCGATCTCAACCGCATGGCGGCCACCATTCTATACGGGATTCCGCCGATCCGTAAGCGGATAAAAAAAAGCCATCCTATTGGACGGCTTTCTAGCTCCCCCGAGGTGATTCGAACACCTGACCCAGTGGTTAACAGCCACTTGCTCTGCCAGCTGAGCTACAGGGGAATGTTCCCTACGAGAAGGCACTTTACTGGAACGAAAAAAAAGAGTCAAGGGGAATGGTGTCCCGGCAGCGGAGACCTCCCGTCGGAGGGGGTTGCGGAGGTCGTCCATCTAGGAATCGGGCGCGCCGTTGAAGCGGTCCGCGCGCCATGGTATGCTCGGAACGAGGTGGATTGTAATGACCGTAAGCGATGCGGTGCGAACCGTTGAAGGGACCTTCCATTGCGGCGAAACCGAAGGCAAGATCGATGTGAAATCGGCGTGCGGCGCCGACCTGCTGAGCGACGTGATGGCTTTCGTGAAGGACCGCGTGCTGCTCCTGACGGGCCTCGTGAATCCGCAGGTCATCAGGACCGCCGAGCTCCTGGATATCAAAGCCATCATCTTCGTCCGGGGCAAACACCCGACCCCCGATATGATCGAAATGGCGGACGACGCAGGAATCATGCTCGCGAGCACGAAACTGACCATGTTCATCGCCTGCGGAAAGCTGTACGAGGCGGGGCTGCGCGAAGGCGGGACCCGGCCGATATGAGCGGAGAAACCCGGGCGGACGCCTTATCGGAATCGAAACGCGCGATGCGCAAACGCATGGAGTCCCTTCTTTCCGGCCTGCGCGAGTCCGAACTTGTCCGGGAGGGTCGGGCCGCAGCGGCGGCGCTGTCTGGTTCGGAAAAATGGATCGAAGCTCGGACCGTCCTCTGCTTCCTTTCCATGGGCGGGGAAATCGGCACCGGCGCCCTGCTGGAGGCCGCTTTCGCGGCGGGCAAGGCCGTGGCGATGCCCGTGGTGGCCGGAGGGGACATCGTCTTCCGGTACGCGGACGGTCTGGACCTTGCCTGGAACCGCGGCCCCTTCGGCATCCGCGAACCGCCGGCCTCCTGCCGGCAAGCCGTTCCCGCCGACTTGGAAGGTCCGGTGCTGGTCGTGGTGCCCGGCGTGGCCTTCGATGCCTCAGGCGGGCGCCTCGGCCACGGGAAGGGCTTCTATGATCGCTTCCTCAAGAGCCTGCGTCTGATCCGCGCCGATTCATACGCTGTGGGCTTCTGTCTCGGGAGCCAGATCGTCGGGAGCGTGCCGATGTCCGATCATGACGAGCGGCTGGACGCGCTCTGCTCATCGGGCGGATTTTCGCCCTCCCGCGCATAGAGCTCGGCCAAGGCGCGGAGGCGGGCGCCGGCTTCCGCGAGCGACGCGGATTCCGCCAGCCTCCATGTCCAGTTGCCGCCGATGGTGGACGGCGTGTTCATGCGAGCCTCCGAACCCAGGCCCAGGACATCCTGCATGGGGATCACGCAGAAGTCCGCCACCGAAGCGTAGGCGAGACGGATGAGCCGCCAAAGCAGGCCTTCCCCGTTCTCCCCTCCCAGGTACGAACGGATGAAGGCGAGTTCCTCGCCGGTCGCCTTGGCGAGCCAGCCGGCCAGAGTGTCGTTGTCGTGGGTTCCCGTATAGACGACGCAGTTCCTTTCGTACATGTGCGGCAGGAATCCGTTGCGCGTGTTCAACCCCTCGCCGCTTTCCTTGGCGTCGAAGGCGAATTGAAGGATCTTCATGCCGGGAAGGGCGAAGGAATCGCGCAGGTTGCGGACTTCTTCGGTGATGAATCCCAGGTCCTCGGCGAGTATGGGGAGTTCGCCGAGCTCCCTTCGGAGGGCGGTGAAGAACTTGGAGCCGGGCGCTTTCTTCCAGACTCCGCCCACGGCGGTGGAGTCTCCCGAGGGAACGGCCCAAAAGGATTCGAATCCGCGGAAATGGTCGATGCGAAGCCAGTCGACGAGGCGGAGGTTCCCCCTGATCCGGTCGATCCACCAGCGGAAGCCGTTGGCCGCGTGCTTTTCCCAGGCGTACAGCGGATTGCCCCAGAGTTGGCCGGTCGCGCTGAAATAGTCGGGGGGGACGCCCGCGACCTCGCGGGGAGCTCCGTCCGCGTCCAGGAGGAACAGGTCGCGGTGGGCCCATACGTCCACCGAATCGGAGGCGACGAAAATCGGCAGGTCGCCGATGATGCGCACGCCCCGTCCATTCGCGTAGGCTTTCAGTTTCCTCCACTGAGAGAAGAAGAAATACTGGACGGCCTTCCGGATACGGATCGATCGGGCATGGCTGCCGGTCCAGGCTTCCAAAGTGCCGGCGTCACGGAGGGCGTACTCCCGCGGCCAGTAATTCGACCACATCGCGCCTTCCTTTCCTTCCTCCCGCGCTTTCCGGTCGAAGTGCTCCTTGAGGTCCATGAACAGGGCGTAATCGTCCAACCAGTACGCTTCCTCACGGGCGAAAGCCTCGAAGTCCGCCGCCTCGCCGCCCGAATCGAGCATACGGGCGGCGGCGAGATTCAGCAGGTCGCTTTTCCACGGAAGCATGCTGCCGTACTCGACCCTATCCGCGCGGGCGGCGGGGAGCGGGATCGTCTCCGATCGGCTGAGCCATCCGGCCTGGATCAACGGCTCCAGGGCCACCAGCATGCCGTTCCCCGCGAAGGTGGAAAAGGATGCATAGGGCGAATCGCCGTAGCCCGTCGGCCCGAGTGGAAGCACCTGCCAGAGCGATTGTCCGCTTTCCGCCAGCCAATCCACGAAACGGCAGGCTTCCGCGCCGAGATCGCCGATGCCGAACGGCGAAGGGAGGGAGGTAGGATGCAACAGGATTCCGCACGCTCTATGCATGATCGCTCCATGTAAACCGGTTTAGCTGATTGTATAAGGAATTGATGATCAGCGCAATAAAAAGCCGATCCTTTCGGATCGGCTATCATTCGCAAGTTACCGTTCGCCTATTTTTCGGCGATCAGCAGGGTCTTGGTATCGAGCTTCAGCTCGAGGGCGCTCGGATTGTAGGTTTCGCGGTCTTTGGGGACCGTGAATTGGATGAAATCCTGCTTGGGCTCAAGGACGACCACCACGTCGATTGTGTCGATGTAGTCCTTCAGCATGAGGGGTATGTTATGCTTGTCGTACGCCGGTTCTTCGCCGGCGATGGTACAAGTATACCAGACTTCGATGCCGAGCTCCGCGGCGAACTTCTTGACGCCCGCGAGCCGGTCGGCCGTGGCGCGGGCGAAGTCGTAGCCGTCGATGATGAGGGCGTCCGCCTTGAAGCTGCCGTCCACGATCATAGCCCGGAGGCTCTTCAGGATCTGCTCGCTGGTGATGCTGTCCTGGTTGAAGTTCATGAGGACGCGGTTCTTGACGAGCTCGCTCTTCACTTCGACCGCGTTCTCCAGATTCTTCTTCTTCGCGATCTCGGAAAAGATATCTTCGTACCAGGCGATCACGTAGTCGGTATGCTGGGCGAAGGAGACGTGGATCACCTTCTTGCCCTGGAGCAGCTTGTCCAGGGCGATCTGCACGAGCACGGACGTTTTGCCGACGCCCTTGCGGGAAGCGATGACGCCCACGTCACCGGCCTTGAGACCCCCGTGGATGGATTTCTCGAAGACGCGGACGGGGCTGCGTTGGATAAGTTCCTGCTTGACCATGTCCTCTCCTTACTTCTGATGCTCTTTCCGGCGCTTCTCTTCATATTCCTTGATGAGAGCGTCGGAAATGCTGGTCGGAACCTTACCGTACTTTTCGAACTCCATCGAGAACTCGGCTTTCCCCTGGGTCAGGGACCGGAGCACGGTGGAATAACCGAACATTTCGCTGAGCGGAACCTCCGCGTCGACGCGGGAGAAGGCGCCGTCCTCGGAGGAGGACGTGATGATGCCGCGGCGCTGGTTGATGGACGCGAAAATGTTGCCCTGGAACTCGGTCGGGCCTTCGACGGATACCTTCATGATAGGTTCGAGGATGACGGGCTTGGCCTTGGAATAGGCTTCGCGGAAGGCTCCGATCGCGGCGAGCTGGAACGCGATGTCGGAGGAGTCGACCGCGTGGGAAGCTCCGTCGTTGATCACGCAGCGGATGTTGACGATCGGGAAGCCGATGAGGCTGCCTTTTTTCTTCGCCTCGCGGAAACCCTTGTCGCAGCTGGAGATGTATTCGTTCGGGATGGACCCGCCCTTGACGGAATCGACGAACTCGTAATCTCCGGCTTCGATGGGCTCCATGTAGCCGGCGACGCGGCCGTACTGGCCGGAACCGCCGGTCTGTTTCTTGTGGGTATAGTTGAAATCCGAGCGCTGGACGATGGCCTCGCGGTACGCGACCTGCGGCATGCCGGTGTCGACCTCGCACTTGTACTCGCGCCTCATGCGCTCGACGTATACGTCCAGGTGGAGTTCGCCCATGCCCCTGATGATGGTCTGGTTGGACTCGGGATCTACGTAGGTCTGGAAGGTCGGATCTTCCTTGGTGAAACGGTTGAGCGCCTTTCCCAGCTGGTCCGCGGATTTCTTGTCCTTCGGGGTGATGGAAAGGGCGATGACCGGCTCGGGAACGAACATGGAGGTCATGGCGTAGTTGATGTCGGGATGGCAGAAGGTGTCGCCCGAGGCGCATTCCACGCCGAACAGGGCGACGATGTCGCCGGGAGAGCCCTCGGTGATGTCTTCCATGTTGTTGGAATGCATGCGCACCAGGCGTCCGACCTTGAACTTCTTGCGGGAACGGGTGTTGTAGAGTTCCGAGCCTTTCTTCAGATCGCCCTGGTAGATGCGGACGTACGTCAGCTGGCCGTACTGGCCGTCCTCTAGCTTGAAGCCGAGGGCGACGGTCGGGAGAATGCCGTCCGAATGGAGTTCGACCTGCTTTTCGCCGTCGTCGAGGTCGAGCGCGAAGTTCTGGACCTGGGTCGGATCGGGCAGGTAGTGGGTGACGCCGTCGAGCAGGAGCTGGATGCCCTTGTTCTTGTAGGCCGAACCCATCATCACGGGGACGAACTGTTCGGAAAGGGTAGCCATGCGCACCGCTTCGTAGATCAGCTCGTCTTCGATCAGCTCGCCGGCGAGGAACTTTTCCGCGAGATCGTCGGAGAACATGGACACCGCGTCAAGCAGCTCTTCGCGATACTTCTCGGCGTCCCCTTTGAGGTGCGCGGGAATTTCGGCGTAGCGCATGTCCGTGCCCTGGTCGCCGTCGAAGTAGACCGCCTTCATGGTGATGAGGTCCACGACGCCTTCAAGCTTGTCTTCCAGGCCGATCGGGATCTGCAGGAGGACGGCGTTCAGGCCGAGCTTTTCGCGCAGCTGCATGCGGACCTTGAAGGGATTGGCTCCCGTGCGGTCGCACTTGTTGATGAAGGCGATGCGCGGGACGTGGTAACGCTTCAACTGACGGTCGACGGTGATGGACTGGGACTGGACGCCGCCGACCGCGCAAAGGACGAGAATGGCTCCGTCCAGAACGCGGAGGGAGCGCTCGACTTCGATCGTGAAGTCGACGTGTCCGGGCGTATCGATCAGGTTGATCGTGTGGTCTTTCCACTGGACCTGGGTGGCCGCGGACTGGATCGTGATTCCCCGTTCGCGCTCGAGCTCCATGTTGTCCATGACGGCGCCGACGCCGTCTTTTCCGCGTACCTCGTGGATAGCGTGGATCTTATCGCAATAAAACAGGATGCGTTCGGAAAGCGTCGTCTTGCCGGAGTCGATATGCGCGCTTATTCCGATGTTACGCATCTTCGATAATTCGATGCCCATCTCGTCTTCTACCTCTCGTGCCAAGAATTGGTTTCAAGCCGGACGGGAGGCTTCCCGCTCGGCATCCCTCTTCAACGCCGGACCGATCACGAATCAAGCGGCCGAAGCAGCGGAAGCGATCGTATCGACTATGAAGGCTTATCTGGAAATATGGATTCCTTACCGTATACTTCCAGTTGATGCAATATATTGATATATGCCGCAAGTTTCAAGAGGGGAGCGGGAGGCGGGATGGCGGCTATCATCGGCACATCGGGATACAGCTACGAAGATTGGAGAGGTTCCTTCTACCCCGCGGACCTCGGGAAAGAGGACTTCCTCCGCTTCTATGCGATGTTCTTCCACTTCGTGGAACTGGACTTTTCCTATTACCGCATGCCGGACGCGCGCGGACTCATCCGCATGGCCGAATCGGTTCCGAGCGACTTCCTGTTCTCCCTGAAGGTCCACCGATCGCTCACCCATGAAGGCGGGGCCGATTGGCCCGCGCGCGCCGGGGAATTCCTGGCCGCCGTCGGCGCCCGTCCCTTCCGCGACAAGCTGGCCGCCGTGCTGCTCCAATTCCCCTTCGGCTTCCGCTATACCGATCCCAACCGGGTGTACCTGGGCGAATTGACCGAAGCCTTGGCCGGCCTTCCACTCGTACTGGAATTCCGGAACGCCGAGTGGCAGCGGCAGTCCGTGACGGAGGAGGCCGCCAGGCGTTCCCTGGCGATAGCGGCGGTGGACGTTCCCGCCCTGGACGGCCTGCCCCGCCCCGGGGGAGACGGAACGACCTTCGGAAGCCCGGGCTTCGATGCCGCGGCCTCCGGCGGCCGGTCCGGGCTGTCCTACCTCCGTTTCCACGGCAGGAATGCCGCGGCATGGTGGGACGGGGACGCCGCCGGCCGTTATTCCTGGCTATACTCGGATGCGGAGTTGGAGGAATGGCGGCCGCGGGTCCTGCAGGAGGAGGGGAGGGCGAAGACCCTACTGGTCGCCTTCAACAATCATCAGGGCGGAAACGCCGTCCGCAATGCCCGGAGGTTCAAGGAACTCCTCGACGAAGGCCGTCCCCGCCTCTCCCTTGGCGAGTAGCCTCCAGCGCAGGCCGATTCTCCAGGAACCGTCCGAAGAGCGGGACTCGGCCTGGACCGCGAAAGCGGCATGCGAGGTGACGATGCCGATGGAGCCGAGGATGCCGACGCCCGTCAGCCGGTCCGGTCCGGCTTCAAGGCGCGGCGCGAGGCGGAAGCGGAAGGGTCCGACCGGGAGGGCGAGCGAAAGACGGGCGGAAACCGCCGCGGGGATCGTGCCTCCAAAGCCTACCGCTGTCGGCGACGGCGTTGCCGGAGCCGCCGCCGCCGCCGGAGCCGCGGCCGGAGCCGCCGCACTGACAGTGACCTCGGCACGGAGGCGACCCACCTTCGTGGCGCCCGAGAGTTCGCAGGCGAAAGGCGGCTCCTCCCCCGCGGCGAGATCCAGCGAGGCGCCGACCGCGATACTCAGGACCTCGAAGTGCAGCACGGGCGCGGCCGACTTCCGCGAAGCGCCCTCCG
>Ga0209727_1001535_pt1 | contig 18606 bp, 17 predicted proteins | sample RifGroC1_FD_183995 | JGI IMG/M metagenome (GOLD analysis project Ga0209727, IMG submission 183995) | Groundwater microbial communities from Rifle, Colorado, USA - Groundwater C1 (SPAdes) (version 2) | ecosystem: Environmental > Aquatic > Deep subsurface > Groundwater | place: Rifle, Colorado...
AAGTAAAGTCACCTTTGAGGACGTGAGTTACCTTTTGACCTTCAAAGTTTAATTTAAACTTTAAGGTGCCGGATTTTAGATCCTTGTCAAAAGAACACTTGCCTCCCGTGGAACAGCTACCAAGGATGATAGCCTTCATGTAGGGACTGACAATGGGAGTTTCGAGTGTCGCCCGAGCACCTTTGAGCAAGTCTCCCGACTGATACTCGAGGTCGAGGGTAGCGGTTTTGGCTTTGTCAGCATTGATGGTGACAAAGGTAAAAAGTTTGTTGGTGGCGTGAGGAACTAAAACGGTAAAAGGTCTGTCGACCATAGCGAGTTCGTTTACCAATAGCTTGGTGCCGATTGTGGTGTCGGTAGTTTGGGTCGTATCGGTAGTTTTTTTGTTAAAAACAAAAATTAAAAGAAGGGCGGCGAGAAGAATAATAACAGGAAGAATGATAACTAACGGATTTTTTATTTTCATAGACTTCTCATTATCGCAAGAATTGAGACTTGCCGTCAAGTTTTTTACTTTATTAGCGGTCCAATGAGTTTTTTGCTCATGATGGACTCAAAGTAAGTAGTAAGTTTGGCGGATTGAGGTAGTTTAGGAAGAGGATAGCCAAGATGACGAAGTAAAAAAAGACCAAATTTTCGACCGAGTCGATTGTTTTCTTTGGGGGAGTCCGATTTTTCAACAGCCTCAAGAAAGGATTTGAGAGAGAGAAAGATTTCCCGATCTTCGACCTCTATGGGAAGAGTGTTGGTGAGAATTTCGATGATGGTGAGACAGAGACCGACTTTGGCAAAGTCTTTTTTGATTTCCGGGAAGTAGGCGGTCGACTCGACTTGATCCAAAAAACGAGGGTGCTCTCCCCTACCACTTTGGAACTTGACCAGATTAAAAAGATCTAGATGGGGAGCTTTTTTGGAGGTGAGACGCCTGGCGCCCCTGGCGACAAAGTCTTGCAACCCATGATTTTCCGTAATGATGGAAACAAATTTGTCTGCCTCACCGGAGTCAACGGATCTCACGATAATCCCGGTATCGGAAAATGAGGCTCTCATCTTTTTAGTTTAGAACCAGTTCCATGTCTTGGTCCAAATGAACCACGGTTTCGTTGCCATTGTAGATGATCGTGTTTTTGATGGCGGGTGTACCAGGCTGTTTTTGGAGTAAGAGACGATAGGTGGTTAGATCCATTGGGGGGAGAGTGTATTTAAAAACAATCTTACTTTGACTTTCGGGACGCATAGTAAAGAAGGCTTCAAAGACAGTCTTGCCCAGGTCTTCGGAAACTATTTCCTTGACTTCGGATCCGACAACGGAGATAAGAGTACTTCCTTTGGGAACCAAAAGGCGGATGTAGTCGCGGTAAGTACCGTTTAAACATAACTGACCGGCTTCCAGGTTACAGTTACTACCCTTGTAGGGATTGTTGTAGCTAATACTGACCGTTTTGGTGACGGTACCTGCATCAACAGTGATCTCCTGCTCTACCTCACGGGTAATAAACATGTCGGTTTTGGCTCCACCAAGATTGGCATCATTGATGTGCAAGTAGTCGTAGGTTGTTGGGGTGATTCTGCCGGCAGCATTGAAGTCTTCGGCAACAAGCTGAGTTTTTTCTTCGAAGAAATAAAATAGCAGGTGTTTTTGTTTGATGGAGTCGAAAGCGACATTGAGAAGTTTTGGCCAGAGGTGTTTGGGACTGCCCATGGCATTGGCCATCATAGAGTGCATAAGGGGTCCCAGGACGGCTTTACGACCGGTGACAATTTTGTTGGTAGGACGATCGGCAATTTCTTCGAGAGCATAGACAACTTGAGGACAGTCGCAACGAGGGTCAGTGTTAGCACTGAAGTTTCCCCAACCACCAACACCGATGGGTCCGATGACCTTTAAGATCTCGACCGGGAGCTGGGTGTCGATGGCAATAATGCCGTCGGGTCGAATCATTCCGGGAATGTCGTTGTAGTACTTGGAAAAAGTATCCATAGAAACTTTGAAGTCGGGAGACATGTTGGAGTTTCTTAAGTTGAGATATGTCTCGTTGAGGTATTTTTTGATGGCGTCGGGAGCGGGTACTCTTTTGTTGAATCGGGCGTCAAGATCGTAGATATCATAGGAGCTTAGAAGATCAATCTTACCCTTGGTGACTTTCATAAAAGCATAGGCAGTCATGAATCCTCCGGTTGGTCGTAGCTCGGCGTCGTTTTGGAAAAGAATCATGTAGGTTTTGGCATTAGGATTGCCAAGAAGGTCCGGAAGGAGCTTAATGAGAGGTTTGGCTTGTGTTAAAAGCTGAGCAGACTCGGAAACGGTGGATTTAATGGCTGTAATCTTGCTACGAACTTCTTTGCCAAAAAGTCTTACTGGATATCGAGTATCTTTGATCTGATCCAGTTCTTTTTGAGCTTCGGCCATGTCGGTACCGATTTTGTCCAGATCAGGACTAATGAGATCGAGGGTCTGAGCCATGTAAACAATTCTGTCTTCAATGGACTGAACCTTGGGTGTTTGACCAGAAGGAGTGGCGATGTCGGTTTTAAAACCAAGAAGATCGGCGTAAGGAGAGACAGAAACAATGAGGGTGTCGAGGGACTTTATTAAAGATTTGCCGGCATTAAGGGCGTGCTGGCCATCTCTGGTGTAGTTGCCAACGACGGGAATAATGAAAGTCCAGCGAACCTTTTGGTATTTAGTATCGAGATCAGCTATTTGTTGCGATAGAGTTTTTATCTCCATCTTAGATGTGGCTAGATCTTGACCTTGGAAGGCAGTAGAGAGTTTGGTTCCGGTTTCTTGGAGGGCGTTGATGTCGGGCATCATTGATCTTGCGACAAAGAAACCATAAACTCCCGTAACGAGCAGGAGACCGAGAATTACAGCTAGAGGAATGAAGATATAGCGAAGTTTAAATTTTTTCATCTTGGGTTTTTCTTCAATTGTTTTGCTTTCGATATTTTCAACAACAGGAGTATTTTGGTCCATAGAAATGTCTTTAATTAATTGATTACCACTTACTAATCATAGCAAATGGGGTCTTAAAGAGAATGTAAATGTCGTAGATTATGGAGCGACGCTTGGCGTAGTCGGCATCGATGGCCACTCTTTGATTCCAAGGAATCTCGTTTCTGCCCGATACCTGCCATGGACCGGTAAGGCCGGGTTTGGCTGAGAGACTGAGCTTAATGAGGCTCTCGACGTTTTCGGCGTAGCGTTTTTTAGCATCTTCCAGTTCCGGCTCAACATAAGCCCTGGGGCCAACCAAACTCATTTCTCCCGAAAGAATGTTGAAAACCTGGGGCATTTCATCAATACTGGTTTGGCGAAGAATTTTTCCGAGTTTGGTGATACGGGGATCTTCATTTAGCTCCAGTTTCCAACCATTGCGTTTGTATTTTTCAAAGAGAGCGGGATTGGCTTTCCAAAACTCCACCGCATGAACAGCCTTACCATCTATCTCAAACATTTTCATGGAACGAAACTTGAACATCTTAAATATTTTGCCGTTTTTACCCACGCGTTCCGGCCTGTAGAGAATCGGTCCCTTAGAGTCGAGTTTTATGAGAATGGGAATAATGATCCAGATGGGGACGAAGAGTATGGTGAGAACGATGGCCCCAAGGATGTCCATGATTCTTTTAATAAAGTCGTAAAACATAAATAGATTTTAAATTAGTTCTGTCTTGTTGAGTGATATATTATTAAATCTATGATACCAGTAATAATTTGCGGAGGTGTAGGAACAAAGATGTGGCCACTTTCCTCTTCCAAGCTGCCAAAGCACTTTTTACCCCTGGTCCACGATAAGTCTTTGTTTGAATTAAACTGGGAAACTCTGAGAAAAAGATTTGGCGCGAACGAAATATATCTTCAGACAAATGCGGAACAGGCCGAGATTGCCAAGAAATTGGTACCCGAGATTGTGTCCGAGAATGTTTTTATCGAACCGGAGTCTCGTAATCAGGGACCGGCAACGGGACTGGCCGCCGCGCTTTTACTTAAAAAAGGTAAGGGTGATGAGCCATTTTTCTTAATTCAGGTGGATAACTTGAGAGTTCCGGGAGAAAACATTTTTAAGATGATGGATCTGGCCGAGAAACTAGGAAGGGAAACACATAAATACATCACCGGAGGATTTCTCCCTGACCGTTTTATTAAGGGTGTCGATTTCCTAATGAAGGGAGATCTCGTTTCCGAAGAAAATGGAGTAAAAATTTTTAAAGTGGCTGAGTATGTCGACCGTAATGAAGAAGAAAAAATTAAAGAGAATCTAAGATCCGGAAAGCTGTTGGTGCATGCAAATCATACTTGTATGACTCCCAATGATCTACTGAAGATGTTTGCCGATTACCGCCCTGATTGGTATGAGCCATTAAGTAAAATCTCCAAAGGGGCAGATATCGTCGAGGAATATGCCAAGATGCCCAAGGGGGCAATTGAGGAAATAACTAAACAGGTACACGCCAAGGGCAACTCACTGGTCATCGAGCTACCCTTCGAGTGGACCGATTTCGGAACTTGGGAAAGTTTGGAAAAATATTATCTGGCAAACAACATCAAACCCAAAAGTGGTGAGGTGATAGAGATTGAGGCAAAAGATAACTTTTGCGTCAGTGACAACAAAAAGAAGATTGCCATTATTGGTGTCGACAATGTAATCGTGGTTGAGGGTGACGACGGAATCTTGGTTTGCCGAAAAGATTTAAGCGGTCGGGTCGGCGAGGTAGTCTGACCAGAGTTCTTTTACTTTGGCGGCAAAGTTTTTTTTGAAAGTCTGACTATTGAAACGAAGGGCATTCCTATAGCAGTCCTCAGGACTGAGGGAGAGTTTTTCAAAGCGAGCAATGGCATCTTTGAGTGATTCAATAGTTTGTTCTTCAAAAAAGATGCCGGTTTTATTTTTAATAATGGTTTCAAGTGCTCCTCCTTTGCCGTAGGCGATTACCGGGGTACCGCAAGCTTGGGCTTCCAGAGGAACCAAACCATAGTCTTCGTTTTGAGGAAAGATAACAGCTTTGGCATCTTTGTAAAGATTAATTAAGGTGGCGTCATCGACTGCTCCGGCAAATTTGATGGTAGAGCCGGCAAGGTTTTTAAGATAGGACATTTCCGAGCCAGTACCGACAACAATAAGAGGTTTCTTTAGTATATTAAAGACTTTTATGGCGAGATCTACCTTCTTGTAGGGAATCAATCTACTTACTATTAAATAGTATTCTCGATATTTTTGAGAAGTATAATCTTTTGAGTAAAATTTATCTTCAATAGACGGATAAATAATTGATGATTCACGGTGATAATACTTTTGTATTCTGTCTAATACTTCACTAGAAATAGCAATGTATTTGTCTGGTCTTTTGGAAATGAGTAAATCTGTTGTTCTAAAATAATTGTGTAACCATTTGGGGATAATTTTAAACTTTATATCTTCTGCGTATTCCCCTTCCCCACTCCAAAAGTAACGTGTAGGGGTAAGACAGTAACAGATGTGTAGCTGTCCCGGTTTGGTGATTACAGCCTTGGCATCACCGCTCGTAATACTTATAACGACATCGTATTCACGAAGATCAAATGATTCAAAGCCCATGGCGGCTATGGGAGCAAGTAGCTCATGTTTGTTTCGGAAGAAGCCAATCTTGTTGATAAAACTGGGAATTACTTTAAAGTCATTTGCCCAGGGAGCGGATTTTTTGCTGTAGACAAGAGTGTACAAAGGAGCATCCGGAAATATTTGATGAAGAGTGAGAAGCACCCTTTCGGCTCCTCCGAACTTATTAACCCTGTCGTAGACTAGAGCGACCTTCATTTGGAGAGAAGTTGTTTGTAGACGGCAAGAGTTTCTTTGGCCATTTTTTGCCAAGAATATTTTCTAGCCTGCTGATAACCCCTGGTAGACATTGCAAAACGAAGATCTTGATCTTTCAAATATGTCTCCAGACAGGAGACGAGATCGTCAACGTCGTCGGGATTGAAGTAAAGCGCGGCATCACCATAGACTTCCGGTAAACAACTGGCGTTTGAAGAAATAACCGGAAGGCCAACACTCATTGCCTCGAGACCGGTGAGTCCAAAACCCTCCATCTTGCTGGGGTGAACCAAAGCCAAAGCCAGGCTATAAAGTTTGGAAACGTCCTCGTCTTCAATGAACCCAAGTAGTTTAATACGATTCTGAAGATTTTCCTGCACGATTTTTTGGTTAAGCCGTTCCCAAAAAACGGAGCGGGAACAGATAAGAGCCAGCTGCAGGTCAACTTCTTTGTGTTGGTTGTGCTTTTCGATGGCCTGAACCAGAACATCAACATTTTTATGGGGGTAGACACTGCCAGTGTAAACAATAAAGGGCTGGGTAAGATGGTATTTATTGAGTAACTTGGTTTTTTCCTCATCGGTGAGGGCTACTTCCTTGATGGAGCCTGTTGCTGCTTCGTAGGTCACGGTAATCTTCTCAGGAGGTACGTGTAGGCGTTTGGCGACATCCTCCTTGACGAAGTTTGAGGGAACTAAAATATGGTCCGCTCTACCTGCAATGCCATTCGTAAGGGTGAGATAACCCAGTCGTTTGATGGAGTATAACCAACGATTTCGGGTGGTTGTTTCCGGACCTTTGGAGTCATGCTTTATAAGATCGTGAATCGTGAGGACCAACTTACCGTTGTAGACCAATGGGGCATTAAAATGCGGAACGTGCAGCAGATCCAGTTTTTCTTTAGCAAAGATAAAAGGAAGAATGGTTTGCTCGGCAAGACTGTAAATTGGAATGTCCGTTGTGACCACCTTAACTCTTTTGCGATTTTTGAATTTCTCGGCGTGAGCCTTTTTAAGAAACAAAACGTAGTCGTTTTTTTTATCCAGCTTGATAACCTCCTCAACCAAACGCATTACATAGCGGCCGAGACCAGCATGTTCTAAACCATAGAGTCTTGCATCAATGCCAATGCGCATTTATTTACCTAATTGATATTTCCAAACTCGAAGTCTGCCCTTTACTGCCATTCCGGCAAGAACTAAGGCGGTGACAAAAAAGGGATAACGTTTGCTGTAAAACTTCCGGTAAAAGATCTTCCAGGCCTTAGCGGAAGCCTTGGCTATCTTGATTCTGTTGGCCTTGTCGGAGACGGCGGTTTTGGCGTTCTCTTTACGCAGACCGGAGCTTGCTCCACGAAGATGAAGGGTACTGACTTTAGGATAGTAGATAATTTTGAAACCGGCTTCGTTGATGCGGTAACAGAGATCAATATCTTCTCCGTAGAAGAAGTAGGTTTCGTCCCACATACCGATGTCTTTGAAAAGTTTGGTGGGCATCATCAGGTATGAACCGGCAGCAACGGGAATTTGATGAATCTTGTCCAGTTTGCGGAAACCTAGGTGATAGCCGTTGAAGAAAGTGGATCCGGGAAAAAGTTTAGCCAGGCCGAGGAATTTGGAAATGGAAGTCCAAGGGGTAGGATAACCACGATGGTTGTCGTAGTCAATCGTGCCGTCTTTTAGATAAAGCTTGATGGTGACGGCACCGACGCGGGGATGTGTCTTGAGGTATTTTAAGGGCTTCACAAGACTGTATCGCTTGATAACTGTGTCAGAGTTCAAGAAAAGAACATAGCGGGCATCTGCAGCGTTGACACCGATGTTGTTAGCTTTGGCAAAACCTAAATTTTCCGAGTTTTTAATGGCAATAACTCCGGGGTACTTTTTGGCTACCATGTCCATAGAGTCATCAACTGAAGCGTTGTCGACTACGATAACCTGAAGTCCTCCTCCGGGTGCGTCGGCACGATAGATTGATTCCAAACAGTCGTCGAGAAGTTGACGAGTGTTGTAGTTAACGATAATAATGGCTAAATCGTTTTTGAATTTACTCATTTTTACCGAGTTTTTGATAAATAGCATCGAGGCTCTTAGCTATCTTACGCCAGTCAAAGTTTTCTTCGACATGACGACGGGTAGTAACAGCCAGCTTTTCGGCAAGAGAGGGTGTCTTGATGACTTTAATGATAAGGTCGGCGATTTTTTCCGGAGTGTTACCAATGAGAACGTGAACCTTGTCTTTGACCATAAGCCCTTCAACACCGACTTTGGTGGAGACAATGGGTAACTGACTGGCCATGGCAGCTAAGTTTTTGAGACGAGTTCCTCCCGGTCCTTTGATAGTTGAGGCAAAGACGGAAGAGTCGTGATATGCCCTGACGAGGCTGTCGACATCGTCATCGGCAATCTGAGTGACGGTAACACCTTTTTTACCAACAGCACTCTGCTTGATATCCTCGGTGATGTGCTGACCAAGTATGAGTAGTTTGGACTGGGGAAGACTTTTTTGAACCAAGGGGAAGACTTTTTTGATGAGAACATGAGCCGCTTCGATGTTTTGGAGCCATTTGAAGTTACTGACAAAAAGAATGGTTGGTTCCTTGGAGCTCCAGTTGGTTTTCTTTTGGAAAAGATCAAGATTAACACCGTTGGGGACTATTTCAACAGAAAGATCAGGTTCCAGTTTGTTCATTTCGTTTTTGTCGGCGATGGAAACGGCGATTACCTGACTGGCTTGTCGCCAGTAAAAACGTTCAGAGTGCTTGAGTTTTTCCACATCAATTTGAAGCAGAGGGCGAAGGAACCAGGGTGCGGTTTCATTGACATAGTGTTGATAGACGAGGTACTCGATGGTCTGATCGACGAGAATAGTAGGAATACTGGTTTTGGGAAGCGAAGGCATCACGTAAAAAGTCTCGGCGTGAATGAGATCGTAGTCCCCCTTTTCCAACTCTTTGGTGACGGCTTCTTTGACTCCGGGAGCGGAGTTTCGGACAATCAGGAAAGGGTCTAGAGAGAAACCAGTGCGAAGAATATTGTTTAAGGTCCAAGGGGTAGAGCTTCGGGGAAAAGTAATCACCTTTTTGCAGTACTTGAGAAGATGTTTGATGTTTTCGTTTTCTTTTTCGTTTTTTATCAAGGAAACGAGGGTTATTTCGTTGTTTTTACAGAGATATTTGAGGAGATTGAGGGTCCTAATCTGCCCACCGGAAGAGTCGGGATATGGAAGATATGGAGTGAGCATTAATATTTTCATTTGGTTATTTTTGGTTCTAGTTTGATAATGATGTATTTGTCGTTTTTTTCTACTAGAGTATATTTCTTTTCCAGTCCCCTGGCTTCATCATCATAGCTTGTTGAGACATAATAGGTGGCCCCTTCAGCAATTTTCTTCTCTATATCATAGCCCATGGTCCAGCCGTGACGGTTGGTTTGGTACAAGAAAGCAGGGTTGGTTTGATAAGGAGCGATGACGAGGGCATCTTGAGGAGTGATTTCAGCAACTCTTTTTCCGGCTTCGACCATGTTCCAGTCGTTGACATTGAAAAATCCGCGAACTTCGTACCAACCAAAGGCAAGGGAAATTACAATGAGGGCTGAGGCAAGAACTCCCAATGAGAGTTTTTGAAAAATATTTTTACCATTGTCGATCATGGCAAAGAAGCCGAGAGAGACCAAAAGAGCACCTACGGGCATGATGGGTAACTGGTAGTAATCATGCTGAACGTTGCCGGCGGCGAAAACAGTGAAGTAGGTAAGAACGCTTAAAAGCCAAAAAACCATGAGCCAACCTTTTTTGGAGAGCAGGGAGTGCACCAGACCAAAAAAGAATAAGACAAAACCTCCGGTCGCAAAAATAAGACGATTCATTCTGTCAAAAATTAGCCAGCGGAAAAAAGCTCCGGTAAATCTGATGTCGTATTTATTCAGAAGCCAGGAAGAGTAAAAAATACCTTCCGGATAAAGTGAGGCGTGGTAGCGCCAGAGTAGTAGTGGAGTTATGGCGATGACCGGGGCAATATAGAACATGGGTATTTTGAGTGATCTTAACCCGTGGTTGGCAATGACCCAGTAAATGAAGGGGATAAAAAGGAAAATCGCGTAGGGTTTGACGAGCATGGCAAGAGCGAAGGCCAGAGAAAATAGAGTTCCTCTTAAAAAGTTCGGTTTGTCCACAAAACGCAGAAGAAGATAAAAAGAAATGATGGAAAAACTAATAAAGGTGGGGTCCGGCATAATCACCCGGCCATAGTAGACATTGAAAGGTAAAACGGCGTAAAAAAGTGCCGCCAAAGCAGCGACTTTGGTACTGAATAGTTTTTTGCCGATTAAATAGAGGAAAAAAGTACCGAGAGAGGCGAAAAAGATACTGACAAGGCGAGCATAGATCGGATTAACCCCCTTGAAGTGATAAACGAGGGCAACAACGGAGTTGTAAAAAGGAAACTCGTTGATGAAGTAACGTTTGGGGTTGGGGATCTGAGTTTCACTAAGTGCCGTAAAGCTGTCGGACTGGGGAAAAAGTGGATTAAAACCTTCTTTAATAAAGTTTCTGGCGACAGCGGCGGTGTCGGCTTGACGGAAGGAGTGTTGATCGGCGATGGGATTGTCGATCTTGTACGTTCTCACCGTAAAACAAATAACGGTGATGATTAGAGCGATTAAAAAGTCTATTTTGCGCATATTAACTGTTTTTGTTGGTGCTTAAAGCCAGCCCCATGAAAGCCCAGAAGAGAATGGCAATTTTACTGGACTCGAAGACGTCAAGGAAGATAGCTGTGGTCGCAAAAGCGACGAGAATTCCCAGTGCAGAGATGGTCAGTAGTTTGTCTTGGCCAACGGCGTTGTTTAAGTTTTTAATTAATTTGATGAAGAGTCCGAGAATTATGGAAACGAAGGCGAGGAAACCAAGAAGGCCTGTTTCCCCAAGAGCACGAAGATAGTCGTTATCGGTGGAAAGAGTAATTGAAGAATATCCGGTTCCCAGGAAAGGATTTTTGTAGAAAGAACGCAGGGCGCGAGGCCACTCGACGTCAAAACGGATACTGGTGCTGGTGTCTTGCTGGAGGGCGCGAAGCGGTTCTGGTGTCGGAGTCGGAGCGATGGTAATAGTGGGTGTAGGTGTAACGGAGACGGCGTAAACCGAGGGAATAAATACTTGACTCATTTTGGCGGTGAAGATGTTAATTATCGACTTGAAGCGGTCGATGTATCCGGGCGAGGTGGCGATAAAGGCAAACATAGTGATAATCAAAACGGCTCCGATGAGGTATTTTTTGTAAAGGAAACTAACCAGAGAGATGGACAAGGATAGTCCCAAGAGACCAATACGTGAACCGGCTTGCATAAAAAGCCAAAGGGTGGCGAGAAAAGCAATGAAAGTAAGAATCAATTTAAATCGGCTTTTGAGAGAACAAAGCAGTCCGGTAAAGAAGGTGAGCATCATGGTGAGATAGACCGCCAGATCATAGTGACCGGCAAAAGTACTGGAAAGAGGCACACCGGGGCGGAGAGTGAGAGCTGCTCCCTTGCTCGACTCGACGTTCATGGTAGAGATAACCGGAGCACCAAGATACATCTGAGCCAGTCCATAGAAAAAGACACCGACAATGGGGAGAATGGCGAGCTCCAAAAAGTAGCGGCGAGTTTGAGTCGAGTTGGCAGCAGTATAGACTAGGAAAAAGATAGAGAGATATTCAACCCGGCGGAAGTAGTGAAGCAGGACGGCCGTAGGGAGAACATTTTTGGTGATCAAAATAGCCGAGAGGCAGGAAAGCAAACCTACGGCGAAAAAAATTCCGATTTGTAAAGATAAGGGCGGAAACTTAAACTTACGGGTAAACAATAAACGGAGAAAGAAGATTCCCCAGACTGCGGCAATCAAAAAATCTTCGGCTCTAATCTGCACGTAGGTAAAGGGAAGTATAAAAAGAGGAAACTTTGGGTAAAGCGGAATAAATACCAGAACTGCCGCTAAGGCGTACTTAAATAATGAGTCCAAGAGCTTGTGTATAGGCACGACGGGCTTTTTCATCTCCTTTGATTATCCCAAATATTAATAGACGAAGCAATGAACCAATAAAGAAGAAGAGTTTGATGAAGGGAAGCTGCCAGCTTGGTTTATGCTTCTTCCAGAAGTAGAGCATGTTTTTGATTTCGCTAGTCAGAGCAAGAACAGAGCCACTCGATGCTCCCCCGAGATGAATGATGGACGGGGAGATTTGGTAAATAGTTTGGTAACCAAGTTTTTTAAGACGGTAGCAGAGTTCCATCTCTTCGGTATACATAAAAATGTTTTCATCAAAACCTCCCGCCTCGTCAAAAACCTTTTTGGGGATAAGCATAAAGGCTCCGGTGACCCAGTCCATTTGTTTGTTGCGGTTATATGAGGAAAGCTGGGGGTGAAAAGAGGGAATTAGGTTGCCAATAAGGGGAAGGTCGTCGATAAAAAACTGCCAGGCAAAGACATTACCGAATGTGGGAAAGTGACCACCCGACGCCTGAACCGTTTTGTCGGAATTTAAAAGCCTGCAAGAATAGACTCCGGCACTGGGAATTTTCTTCAGGCTTTCGAGGGATTCTTTGATGGCGTTATCAAAAACGAGAGTGTCGGAGTTTAGTAAGAGTAAGTACTCCCCCTGAGCTTTTTTAGCGCCCAGATTGTTGGCTTTGCCAAAACCGAGATTGGCTTGGGCATTAATGAGTCTAACTTGGGAGTACGTTTTTTCTAAGCTTTTGATTCTCTCCACCGAACCATCTTTGGAGTCGTTGTCGACAATGATAATTTCGTAATTAATACCTTTGGTGTGTTTGACAATAGATTTAACACAGTCGGTGAGAATTTCCCTGGTGTTAAAGGAAACGATGATGATGGACAGATCGAGTTTAGACATTTTTGTCTAAGGATTTTTTAAAGGAAAAGTAAACCAGGTAACTAGCCGGAAAGATAAGAGTCCAGATTAAAAGACGCGCCCAGACTGGTGAGTTGACCGGTTTAAGAGTGACCTTGCTAATGTAGGGAATTCCATTGAAAGAAATCATGGGGATTTCTTTGAGCTCTCGGTCGGCATATCGAGGAGAGTGAATTGGTTCCCAGCCATTAACAAAAAGAGAGTTTCTTAGAGGGTAAACAATTTCTTCAAGGTAGTAACTATTAAGCTGATCCCGGACCATTTCAAAAGCTTCTTCCGGACGATAGTTAAGTCTATATGAAGGAAGGGAGTAGCCTTTAAATTGGAGGGTGTATTTTGACTGCATCTCCCCTATTACCTGGGCTCTATTGGAGTTGGTGTAAAAACCTTTTTGATCGGGGTTTTGCCAGGTGTCGCCGGGCTCGTTAGAACGTACCGCTTGCGAAAGCTCGGGGGTTTCCGGTGTGGGTAAGGTGAGATAGACAAGACCAAGAAGGTAGATTACTCCGACTAAAAGATACTTTAGTTTCATTGAAATAGCCTGGCTCTGCCCAGTTTGTAATTTTGGACTTTGAGAGGTCTTTGCCCGATTTCTTTTGCGGGAACGCCGCCAACAATGGTGTTTTCCGGGACGTCTTTGGTAACAACTGCTCCACCGGCAATGACGGCACCGTTGCCAACATTAACTCCCGGCATGATGATGACGCGAGGTCCGATAAAAACGTAGTCGCCAATAGTGACCGGCTCTTCGATGGCTTTGAAGGTAGGGTCGGACAGGTCGTGTTCAGAGTTGTAGATCATTACCTGTGAGGCGATATCAACTTGTTTACCGATTTTTATTTTGGCGCGTCCGTCAAAGAAAGCGTGATCACCGACGATAGTCCCCTCCCCAATCTCAATATTTTTAGGAAGGAAGAATCTAGCCCCCATATGGAAGGTAGCACCCTTGCCCATTTTGATACCGGAAAGGCGGTAGAAAAAGTTTCTGAACCCATGAAACGGGACGAGGCCAACACAGGTAAGTTTAAGCAACCAGAGGTCTAGAAAGAAACTCCCGAAACGGTTGGTAATTTTACCGATGGCCTTGGAGGTTTCGAGTTTATTTCCGTCCTTGTCAACAAAGTGTATACCGTCCGAGCTAATATTGAGGTTACTTATTTTCATACTGTTTTTAATATATTTAAGATTTTTTGAGCGGAGATATCCCAGTCAAAACGCTTGGTATTTTCCTTCCCCTCTTTAATCAGTTTAAGCCTTTCACCGATAGAAAGTGCAAGTACCTGTTCAAGGGCGCTTTTGATACTGTCAACGGACTCTGGGTCTTCGATGTAAAGCGCGGAAGGTCCGGCTACCTCGGGAAGGCTACTGACTCTGGAAACAACAACGGGGGTACCTACAGCCTGAGCCTCAACGGCAGGCATGCCAAAACCTTCGTAAAGACTGGGAAGAACAAAGGCCCGGCTGCCTTTGATGAGAGCGGGAAGATCATCGTTGGGGGCAAACCCTGTAAAGATAACGCGGTTTTCAATGCCGAGTTTTTTAGATTGTTCGAGAATCTGATCGTAAAGCCAGCCCTTTTTACCGGCAATGACGAGCTTCAGTTGGGATTTATCCAGTTTGGCAAAGGCATCGATGAGACGGGAAATATTTTTTCGGGGTTGAAGGGTTCCCCAGTAAAGAAGATAACTGCCGGCAATACCGTATTTTTTCTTGACGGAGACAACTTTAGTTTTGGGAACTTTACCGTGATAGATTTCCTTGTCAAAAGCCGGGTAAACCACCTCAATTTTGTCCGATGGGGTGCCGTAGAGTTTCATGATCTCGCTTTTGGAAAACTCGGAAATGGTGAGGACTTTTTTAGCTTTTTTGACGGATAGAGGGGTCCATTTTTTTAGCTGATTGATGTCGTAGTCGGTGAAGTACTCGGTGCCAAAACGTTCAAAACTCATGTCCATGAGATAGATAACGGTCTTGGTGGGAGAAAAAAGTGGCGTGTAGTGACTGGGGGAAAATAGAACATCAATCTTGGGTTGGCCAAACCAAAGCCTCTTGGTGAGACTCGTCAGAACCCAAGCTTTTTTGGAACCAAAAATTTCGTAGGTGAGTTTTTCGTCACCTATCGGCATGTCCGGAAGAGGTCTCTCCTTGCCCAAGGCGAAGAGTTTGTCGTCTCCGGTGATTTGTTTGGCGAGATGCAGAAAAATATTGTAGGCTACCTGATTGACGCCGACTCTTTGAGGGATATTGGCTTCATTGATATCAAATCCGATGTTCATAAATTATTTTTAGATAGGACTTCTTGGTAGACTTTGTAGGTTTCTTTGGCGGTTTTTTCCCAGGTGAATTTGGATGCCTGAGCGAGACTTTTTTCTTTGAGCCTACCTCTATTTTTGATAGCCTCAATTATACCAGCCGCGATAGATTCTACACTTTCCGGGTCAAAAAGGATACCTGCTTCACCGACTACCTCCGGAAGGCTACTAATATTACTAACGGCGACGGGAGCTCCACAAGCCATGGCTTGAAGAGGTGAGAGCCCAAACCCCTCATAAATACTGGGGAGGACAAAGGCGAGACAGCCGGAGTAGAGCCCTGGGAGATCAGAATCGGGAATGTAACCCGGCATGGAAACGCCCTCGACGGCTTCCGGAATCTCACCCCAGCCAGTACGGCCGCCAATGATTAGCTGGAGATTCGGATAGTCTTTTTTAACCAACTGAAAAGCTTTGATAAGCCTTGCCTGATTTTTCCTCGGCTCAAGAGTAGAAAGAGTAAAAATATAGTCTTCATTGATTTTGTAACGATTTTTAATAATTTCTTGAATATCAATGGACTGAGGAGAGTATCTATCCTCTACCCCTTCGGAGATAACAACGATTTTATCTGCGGGAATTTTGAGTATGGAAATGAGATCTTCCTTGGTGGACTGACTAACGGCAATGATTTTGTCGGATTCACGCATAACCCAGGCGAGGCGTTTTTTGTGAGTATTCCTAATAGACTCCGTAGTAGTTTGGGGAAACTTGAAGGGAATGAGGTCGTGAACGGTGGTTACCTTGGGGAGACGGGACGGAGGTTCGGTCCAGTCCGAGGTGTGAATGAGGTCGACTTCGCCGATGAGTTTTTCGACCGGCAAAACATGAAGAGAGTTCCAGATTAAGTCCATGAAGGTAGGCGGGAAAGGATAAACCTTGGGGGTGCCTTTGAGCTTTTTGGCGAGAGAGATAAGTTCTTGTTTACGACGCAAGGAACCGCCAAAAAGAATGAACTGGTCATCGGGATAGAGTTTAATTAGGGTAGCGGCGAGGTTCTTGGTGTAAACAGAGACACCGGTGCCATAAATGGCCTGAGAAATATCAATTGCGATTTTCATAAATTTCTAGAACTCGTATACCTGGCCTAGATTATTAAAATTATAGACTGCTTTTTCTTTTTGCCTCAGTTCCCTTACCGTATTGAGAATCTTACGGTCCGGGTCGGAGAGATCAGAAAGATATTCCATGACGAAGATTGTTTGGTGCTTTTTAGTAAGAGGCAGAAGTTTATCACTCAAACCGGTGTCTATCGTACCAAGACTCTCTTGGGCCGGGAAGTATAAAGCATCGGTTTGATAAAAAGTTAGCGGGGCAAAAACACCGGAGAAGGGAAGAATTACGAGGGCATTTTTGCCATTGATAAACCGAGTAAAGCCGCGCCAGTCCTCTCTTTGGAAGCGGGGGGTGAACCAAAAATAGAGATTGGCGGAGATAAAAACCAGACAAACAAAAACTATAGAAATATTTCTGAGTTTGTGAGGTAGCTGCCAAATACCGGTCGCCAGAAGCATTAAAAATGGAGGAAGAAGGAATAGATAGCGCCAGTAACCAAGGATGGGTGTTTTGAAACTGATGAGGGTAGCTAAAATAATGGGAGAAAGAAAGAAAAACCAGAGAGGTTTACTTCTTTTGTCGCGAAGAGACAGAAGAATGAAGAAAGAAAAAATAATTAAGAGTAAACCGCCGACAGCAAAGTAAAGAGATTGAGGCTCGAGATTGACTCGGCCAATGATGAATTTAATGGGAATTAGAAGAAGTGACTTGGCAGTGACGGAACCGGAAAGAAGGTTCCAACCGGGAAGTGAGTTTTGCATGAAGTCCCCTCCCGCAAGCTGAACGGAGAATACCGGCCACCAGCCAACAAAGCCGAGAACAGCGGGTAAAAAAGAAGCGAGATATTTCCAAATGTATTTTCGATTGGAAAACAGGAGGTATAGTCCTTGACCAACAAAGTTGAGTCCAGCTCCGTAGAAAGTAAAGATGCTGAGAAAATTGGCTATCCCCACAAAAAGAAATTTGTTTTTAAAGAGAGCCAACCAAGAAAGCAGAACGAAGAAGGCTGAAAAATTGTACATACGAAGTTCTTGGGTGTAGTAAATATGGAAGGGATTTAGGCAGAGGAAAAGAGCCATTAATAGAGGAAGACGGGAAGCTTTACCAAAGATACTTTTGCCTAGGAGATAGACAAGATAAATACTGGCAGTGCCGACGAGGATGTCGGGGAGACGTATAAGCCACTCGGTATTCCCGGCTAGAGGTAACCAAAGTTTGAGGAAAAGGTAATAAAGGGGTGGATGGAAGTCGGCTTTGAGATACTCGAAGAGCTGGGTAAAGGGGATGCGGGCGGCCATGAGAGAGGCACCTTCATCGAGCCAAAAGCTTTGGTTGGCAAGTACAAGGCGCAGGATTAACCCTAGAATGGTAATAATAATTATCATTGCTTGGTTTTGTTTTTGACAGTGAGGGTGAGGTAGTAAACAGACTGAAGATAGCTTAAAAACAATCCGTGATAGCCATCCAAGAAACCAAACTTGTAGAAATAGCGTTTGAAAAAGTCGCGCAGGAACCACCAACTAGGAAAGGAGTTGTGTTGTTTGACGGCCAGATCGGAGTAACGATTTATTTTTTCGATGAATTCAGAAATTGTTTCGTAATTTTTATGAACAAGATAATTTTTCAGTTTACCAACCGGTCCGTTGGCTTTGTATTCCTCGTGAACTAGGCTTTTCCAAGAGCCACTCCCCTTTTGATATAGCCAGATGTGTGTATCGTCTTTGGGACCCCAGTCGGTGTGTCTTATTGGTTTGCCCCAGATGAGATTGAGACGGGGAATAAAAAAGGCGGAGAATTTGTTTTCTTCAATGACTTGACGTATTTCGGTCGCTAATTCTTGGGGAACAACGACGTCGGCTTCGATGGAGAGTATCCAGTCTCCTTTTGCCTCATCATTGCCAAAGTTTCTGGTGTCGGAGAAAGAAGTAAATGGGTGATTAACTACCCTGGCTCCATAATTTTTTGCTACCTCAATGGTTTTATCGGTCGAGCCGGAATCAACCACTAAAATTTCATCGGCCAAGTCTTTGACTGAAGATAGTGTTTTGTACAAATCTTTTTCTTCGTTTAGAGTAGGAACGACAACTGTTAGTTTCATTTGGTTAGTTTATATAGACGGTAGCCTGGTGTTACTGATGTTAATTCCATAATTTTATACGGAAAGAAAGAATTCAATTCATATACATTTGGTTCAATGATATTGTAGTCAGATGGTGCAAAGGCGTACAACACATCAATGTTTTTATATTCTTCTACTCCTAGCGGAGGTTTCTTATAATAATTTGTCAAAAAGTATCTTAGGGTATGCGCGCGAGTATCAAAATCCCAGAGAGTAACTACATTGTATTTTTGAGGTGGATTATCAGCTACGATAACTTTCGAAGCTGATTCGAGAACTTTAAGAGTAATACCTGGAGCTACTCCTGTCGAGTTTTGGAAATTAATTTGTGGAGAATTAAAATTTACAAACACAAAAATAGCTAGGGGAATCAGACAAAGAGGTTTCCATGTTTTGTAAAGTATTGTTGTG
>Ga0209727_1001546_pt1 | contig 18460 bp, 24 predicted proteins | sample RifGroC1_FD_183995 | JGI IMG/M metagenome (GOLD analysis project Ga0209727, IMG submission 183995) | Groundwater microbial communities from Rifle, Colorado, USA - Groundwater C1 (SPAdes) (version 2) | ecosystem: Environmental > Aquatic > Deep subsurface > Groundwater | place: Rifle, Colorado...
CTCGAGCGCCCGACATCTTACTGTGTACTAACACAAAAGATGATGAGATAGTCCATGCTGTTTGGAAACAAACGGATCACATGTAATCGGCAGGTTGGTGGTTCGAATCCACCCGGGGGAGCCAATTAAACGATATACGAACTAGATCTCGTGATAACAACGTTTCGAACTCGTCCACTAGCTCATAATTCTTAATCTTGTTCTCCGAACAATCGACAAAGACCTTCTTAATGAAGAACTTCAGAAACTCTTTCTTTTTAGAAATGTCTAGTGCCTCGTATATCTCGCCCATTCTGCTCATACCCCACAAAATCTTATCTATTTCAGCAGGTTTAAGGCTATTGGAAGCCCCGTCCAACCCTTTTAACTGGGTTTCCACTTGTTTCAGTTCATCCTTTAAGAAGACGTACTTTTGTTCAAGGCGTTCTTTGTCGATGGAATCTGTGCTGTCAAAGATAAGTCGATCCTCAATCTTACTCATTTTTTCGTCCAATGCCCTTCTACGAGCTTCTAGCGAGCCTTTTATGTTGGGGTTGGTATCTTTTTGCTGCGCGTGGACCTCGAGTAACACTGTTTTTAACTGTTCTAAACCCTTTTCTGTAAATGCTGCGCTTTTGAAAAACTGGCTAACACCGTCGTCAATAAAACCCATACGAGCATACGGGTTCCCACAAACCCCACACCTGTAATAACTACCGTCAGGATGGTACTCCCCATGCATTAAACTGCCACATTTAAAACAGAACACCATTCCTGCAAGAAGAGTGTTGTGTTTTCTCGACCTATCCGCACCCTTGTTTCTTACCTCAAATATTTTTTGGGCTTTTTCAAAATCTTCCATCGAGATTATGGGATCGTGTAAAGCCTTGTTGTTAATTTTTCCATCGTAAGTTAATCCGCCAGCGTAGTCGATTTTCTTAAGGATACATTGAATTACACTTTTACCTACGTATTTACCACCGGCTGTTCTTAAACCGCGATTATAAAGCTGATCGGCTATCTCTTGGATAGAGCAGCTCCCGCTATTCCACAACCGAAACGCCTCTTGAATAAAATGCTTTCTATCAGCATCTGGATACATGGGTGTACCTTTCCTAAATGAATTTAAATAACCTATCGGTGCTTGGCCAGGTTTTAAACCTTGCTCAAACATTGCTAACATTATTCTTTTCGTCTTCCTCCCAGTTCTTTTACTCTCCAGCTCATTAAACCCGGCAATAACTAAATCCAGTAGTTGCCCCTCATCAGTTTCGTCATTATTTCCCTCCAAAGATACCAGCTTAATGTTTCTCTTTTTAAGAAATGCTTTTACTTCTAGGTGGTCGTGCACATTGCGACAAAGCCTGGACGTGTCCTGCACCAGAACAGCATCAATTATGTCCTTTTTATCCTCGCAGTAATCAAGCAGAGCTTCAAAATCCGGCCTATCAATCGTTCTTGCACTTTTTCCCTCGTCTGTGAATGTCTTTAAAATCTGCCAACCGTTTTGCTCGGCTAACCCCAGCAGCCTCTTACTTTGAACATCTAAAGAGTGCCCCAATTCCGCCTGTTCGACTGTAGAAACGCGAATGTAAGCTAAAACTTTCGGTATTGTTCCTGTTTTAGGTTCTATTAACATAAATCAAATGGCCGCCCTGGTGAGCTCAACAAGAACGAATTCTGTTGTCCAAGACGGCCATTAAAAAATTCGTTCTATTTGGTTGAGCTCCCTTTCATTTTACTCTATTTGTATTTTTTGCGCTCTCTGAGTAAAAAAGCCGCAATAGATGCTATACATCTTGCTATCTGTTCATCACTCATCGGTTCCTCGTTCATAGTCCCCTCCCAAAATAAGTACAAAAAAACCACCTCAGTTTAAGATGACAGGGCTCTTATAAAGCGTAAGCAGGCTTAAATAAGATGGTTTATTTAATTTTTCTGCGCATACCGTATCACTTATTCGGAAGTTGTCAATCGGCATTTTAGAGTGCTAATGAGTTTGGTGGATGGTGATGGGGTAAAGGAAATCGATGCTACTACCCTGCTAATCGTTTTCTATGGAATTTTCAACTTATGGCAAAATACCGAATTAAAGTGGGGAGTTTTACAACACTTTTGAGCGTATTTCGTAAAGAAAGTGGTTACCTTATTTCTTGCTTTAACGGCTAAACATGCCTGTGTATAACAGATTTTCTTACTAAAAGATGCGTTACCTCTCCCCTCTATTTTATATGAAAAACAGGCGACCACTTATCGTTGCGGTGACGGGATTAAAGACAAGGAGGAAAAATTTACAAATTTGCTGGAAAAAATGCTCACATGCTAAGAATGAATAATGACCAACAGAATGTAATAAGTCGGCTTGACAAAGGCCGAACCATTTTACAGATGTAGGTTGTACCGCCAACACAGAACAAATTATAAAGAGATGGGACAGGATCTCTCCGTGTGGCGGCACGGGGAGATTTTTTTGTACCTTAAGAAAGGACAAGTACTATGGCAGATTTCGTATCAGTTGTAGAAATTTTAAGGGCTCGAACTTTAACAAAGCCGAAAGATAGCGTGTCTATAGCGGTTGAGTTGGTTGCAATACTGTTGCTAAAAAGGGAGTTAGCAGAAAGGAGAAATAATGAGCAAGGGGTACATAAAGTTGCATAGGTCCATAAGGGACAATCCCGTATGGTACGGGAAAGGTAGGAGGTATAAGTTTGCACCAGGGCAGGCCTTTGTTGACCTGTGCCTGATGGCAGATCACGAGGATAGTTATGTCCAGACAATAACCGGAGAAACAATACAGGTTAAGAGGGGGGAAGTCTTTACAAGTCAGCGTAAACTAGCCGGTCTATGGAATTGGCACCCAGACACAGTTAAGGCATTTTTAATTCAGCTACAAAACAGACAGATGGTTGGACACAAATCAAATAGAGATATAGAACACGGATACACGATAATAACAATCAATAACTACGATAAGTACCAGGGAATAAACGGACAAAATGGACACAAAGTCGGGCACCAATTAGGTACATACAAGAATATATATAAAAAAGAAGATATAAAACCATCTTTTAACGTAGACGATATACCGGAGGGGAGGTGTATAAAGCTATGAACGACGATGCTTTAATAGAACAGTTGTTTGACACAGGTTACTTTTCCGGGCTTTCGACAGGGTTTTCTGAGTTGGATAGAATATCCGGAGGACTAAAGAAAGGACAGTTGGTTATCCTTGCGGGATCTACAGGAATGGGAAAAAGCATACTGGGGTTGTCTATTCTCACAAGAATAGCAAAATCAGGTATACCCACTTGTTATTTTGACCTGGAAAATGGAAAAGAGGAAAGCTACAAACGGATTCTAAAGACCTGGTATGGGCTACGGTCAGATTTTTTCCTAGACGAAAAGAATAAATCCGCTACGCAGGTAATGTTACAAGAGGTAGAAAATACCTTGGACTATTGGGGTTTAGAGGACCTTTATTCTTTTGGTTATCAGGCGGAAGGTTGGAGAGCATTGGAAAAGATTATTAGGAATGGGGGTAGAAGTAGAGAGTACAAGCCAAGAGTGGTTGTTATAGATCCACTACAGGCACTAGAAACATCGGACGACCCAGGAAAGTCTTTACTAGAGCAAGGTAACATCACAAAGCATTTCAAAGAGTTGGCTCAAAAGTTAGGCATAACCATAATAATTTGCCACCACTTAAGAAAGACACAGTACACTGGGGGAGATTATGTTACGAGTTTAGACGATGTGAGCCAGGTAAAGTACAGAATACCAACAGTAGAAGACTTGAAAGGATCTTCGAAAATAGGGGATTTTGCACAGGGAATTTGGGGTTTGGTCAGGATAAAAGACTCTACGAACAAGACCGAAAGATCAAGGGGTTTGTTAAGGGTATTAAAAAACCGGAACGGACTATCCGGTGATATAAAACTATTCTTTAACGAGGATACGTTGTCTTTTTCCGATAGACCGCTAGTTGAAAATGAAATGTTTAACAGCGTTTTGTTACCTGGCAACTTTTAGAATCGGGTTGGGGGTACGAAAGAGTGTTTGTACCCCCGGTTGTTCAATCCGTCCAATCGCCTAAAACATCAAATTTATTGAGTGCAAACCATGTTAACAAATATAGACATTTTGATGTTAAGAAATGTAAAGGTTTAATACTATGATTTGCTATGGTTTTATTACAGAAAATGAAGAGATTTGACCCCTCCCCCTTACTACAAAAAGCAAAAAGGTTTACCATTGAGTAAGTCGAGGAGATTTTAAATGGATAAAAAATTCACTACAATCACTGCTTTGGTTTTAGTTGTAGTTGTTGGTCTGTTTTATTGGTTTGCCTATAGACCAAGCGAAATTAAAAAAGCGTGTTATAGGGAAGCAAGGACGGTAGTGGATGCTATAAGCATTGATAGCAACAAAGAGAAATATATGGATAACTATAACAACCTTTACAAGTTATGCGTAGAAAAGGCGGGGTTATAAATGGATGGTCAAGAACAGAAAAAACTAACGTTTATAAAATTTATATTTGCAGAACCTTTGTATAGAGCGTTGCCGTTAGTAATCATACCTTTATATCGATTATTTCAAAGCGGTTTTATCATAGACTGCATAGGCGCATTTGTACTTACATTACTTTCTCTATACATCTGGTATCGCCTGGAAACAAACGAAAAAACGAAGGATATTTTGCATAAGATTAACCAGCGTGGGGGAACAATAGCTTTAATAGCGGTTGGATTGTTTATTTTACTAGCCTTACTTTCAGGATAAATAATCAAAACTGGTAAAATTCTACTCTCATCCAGTTACAGTACAACGTCAATAGGAACGCTCTTTTTTGTTTTTTCCTTAATTATCTGGGCTATGCAGTATAGCTCCACCCACTCTTCTAAGGTCACACACAATTGGTACACCCCAAATGTTAAAAGAAAATGAAAAATTGCGGATAAGTAGTAGAATATGGCTTAGTTGAGCTAAATACTTGGTACCACAACCAATGGACACATACAAAACAGGCAGAAACAAAACGAAATATCAAAAGATACAACAGGATGCTATTTCGAAAGAAGAAATAGACAGGTTAATATCTGTTAAAAATATGTATGAACGGTTCGGAACTTTTCAGGAAGTTGCAAACCGTATGGGGCTTACGAAACCAAGGATTTGGCAGATGATGAAAAAGGGACGTAGGCTTGGCTTGTTCCACTATGTGATTAGTAGAAAACACAAGCTAAACCAACTCACAAAATCCATAAGTCGGGACAACATTGTTAACTTAATAAAGAAGGGGTATCGAATCTCTGAAATATGCAAAGAGCTTTCTATCCGACCACCAGAGCTAAATGCTTTAAAAGATTTCTACAAGATTAGGCTCAAATCAAACACTAGGTTAGCAAAAAGGGAAAGGTATTTGGGCAAATATTTAGAATTTGTAACCGGGTTGGGACACCACCCATCCACTAGAGAGCTGGTTAACTCAAAAGCAGGACGTTCTCTGTACAACAACATTTGGATGTATTGGGGAGGAATAGATAGTTTCAGAAAAATTAATAACATAGCTAAACCAGTTTTTAGAGTCACGGAAAAATTCAAACAAGGTAGAAGAAAAAGTATAAGGGGAAAGCAGCTAGGAAAAATGAAAAGACTTAAAAGAGTCAAAGATTTTATTAAGAGCCGGGGCAAAATAAGTTCAAAAGAAATAAGAACTGACCTAAATCTAAAAACAAGCACAACTATCTTATATCTAAAGGAGTTGGTTGAATGCCAAGCCATAAAAACTGAGGGTAAGGCTCGTTCGAGAAAGTATTTTTAGTATCACATTACTACCCAACTTGCTGGATTTTTCCAAAAATTTGTCTAGACTTATAGTTGTAATGATTCAAATGAAAATTTGATTAGCGTACAAAGTCCGTATATTTTATTACGGGCTTTTTTTGTATATATTTCCTGGATTTGGAGGTGAAAAGATTATGAAAAAATTAGGAATATTAATGATAGTGCTTGCGGCATTCCTGTATGCTAAACCAGCTTTTGCGAGCACACCATCACCGTTCTTTAATGGTTTTGAAACCGATATTAATGGGTGGATAGAACCCGAACGGGTTGCATCTGGAACACATGAAATTACTTCGGCGACTGGTTTATGGCACGCTGAGGCAACTGATGATTTCACAAGATGGGGTGGTTACACTAACGAATTCCCTACTGGAGGATACTCAACCTCAATTGATATATACCTAGATATGACCAAGAACCCATCAACAGGAACAGATTTAAGGTTTGATTTTTCTTCGGCTATAAGCAATACAACTGGGGGTCACCGTAGAGATTTTATCTTTAATGTCGGAACAGATCCAGCTGCCGCTGGCAAATGGATAATGAGTGCTAGCAATAACGCTCCTGGTTGGCCGTCAAATCCTGGAAGAGATCCATTTCCTATTACTGAAACCGGGTGGTATACATTCCGTCATACATTCCAAAACAACGGGAGTGGGATTTTGGAGGTAATAATGGATGTGTTGGACAAGGATGGTACTGTTTTACATTCCTGGACGCTTTCTGATCCTACAGATGTAATCGGTACAGAAGTAGGCGGCAATAGGTATGGTTGGTTTGCGACTAATGCATTTGAATTCCTTGCCATTGATAACAGTAGGCTTACCGTAAAAGTTGGGCCTCCAACGGATAAGGAATTGTGCAAAAAGGATGGTTGGAAAGCCTTTAACAACCCCGTGTTCAAAAATCAAGGGGCTTGTGTAAGTTATGTCGAAAGCAACTATCACGCAAATAAGAGACTACAGACCTTTACAGCGACCGATTCCTTATATTACAACGGGCTAACTGAAGCAGCCGGGCTGTACGCAACAGGACCCATCACTTTTACTTGGAATCCTGATTCCGGAATCGTAACTAGCGGTCACTGGGATGAAACAATAGGAAACACTGTTTACTACAACATAGTTACCTCGGGTACAGTAGTTAACGGAACTGTTGAATTAACCTTTGACCGAACTAACCCTAATATTAACCACTTTACTTTTACAGGTACTTTGGTAGGAGGGGTGTTAACAGGCCACATGGATGGACCGTATTTGTTTACCGCAACCGGTCTCTAAGTTATCGGGCGTAGATAAATAATTGAGTTAAAACAACCCATCGGGAACTCGGTGGGTTGTTTGTTTTCTTAAACAAAACTACTTACCGGTTCATAAGTCTTAGAATCAAATTCCAAAGTTCGAAAATCATCTCACAGACAACCACATAACAAGCAAAGCACCCCAGTGTAAAATGGAGCCAACAGTATATACAACTCCCTTAGGTGTGTTTACTTTGGTTATCCTAGTACCAGTATTAATTTCCCAAAGCAAATCAGGTGCGCGTGCTATCATCAACATTAACGTTGCTGCTACAACACCCAAGTTAAGGAAGTAATAAAGTGTATACAAAAAAATCAGTGTTACTACGACAAATAACAGCGTTAGAAATTTATTTGATCCTCTGGGCGTGTCAATTGCGTCTTGAATAACCGGCTGAGCTTCTTTTTCAAGATCATCCATAGCTTTGTTGGGAACTAGACCTCGTACAACCAGACCCACCAAATTAGTGCTGATCAGCATTAGTACAAACCATCCAACTACAGCCTTAATAGCTGAAACTATAAGCACGGTTTCAGTATAACAAATTTACTTTAGACCCTTAGCGTATAATCGAAGTATATGCTGGGAACCATCTCATTTGACATAAACATAACCGCAAGTACAGCCTCTTGGTACTCAGCCATAATAGCTACACTTGCATTTATTTTTAGTGCTTACAACATACTAAGAGACCACGCAAAAATCGCAATTTCACTTGACACTGACAGAGAAATTGTTGGGCACGCCTTCCCATATGACCCTAATGAAACTTATGGTTGTATAACGGTTACTAACAAAGGTAGAAGAACAGTTAAGATAGCTAAGGTAAGTATCAGAATTTTAGGTCAGTCAAAAAAGTTCTTTTTACTATCTGATAGCTTCCTAATTAATGTAAACAGAAACCTTAACGAGGAAAACCCTACAACACAGTACTTGTTTAAGCAGAATGATGAGGAGCTTAAAAGAATGTGGTTTATAGAGATATATGATGCAATAGGAAACAGCTACAGGAAATACCTGCACACCTTCCCAACGTTTTGGAGACTTTATCAGCTAATAAGGTATAGAAGATGACACTAATTTACTTAAACCTCAACAACATTTCGCACTCTCTAACTACTGAACTAGCATATTCAGTTTCCAAAGTTCGAGAATCATCCCGTCTGGCGAGTCAGTTGTTGCGAGAGGTCGGAACATTGATTCCACAATATCGATAGATATATAATCAGCATATGGATAATATCCCGGTGGTTGCGCAAATTTTGGCTATTATTATTATCTTTGCTCTTATTGTTGTTCTTATAAAAGATTTTATTTTTAGGAAAAAACCATCGTCAGTAATTGAAAAAAAGGGTTCTGCAAAAAGTAATAAGTACGCAAATTGGGCATTGATATTAGGTATCCTGTGCTTGTTCTTTGCCACAACAGTTATAGTTCCTGTCTTAGCAACAACCTTGGGATACTTGGGAACTCAAGAAGCTACAAAGGTTGAGGGTAGTGGCAAGGGTAAATCTTTAGCCGGTCTTATACTAGGAATTGTTTATATAGCTGTGGCTTTCTATACTCTAGCTCGTTACTAACGATACTTAGAACCGTTACGCAATTTGAGTGGACTAGATAATATAATTTTCTCAAGCAAATGCACATCAGTATTAAGCCCCCTCAACAAAATAATCCCATATTATACAAAGCGGTGTAAAATAGAGGCGTGGGAGATTTAATTGGGGTTGTTTTGTTATTCGCTTTCGCAGCAGGAATAATGTCCATAGTTGATTTATTTAGAAAAGACTCGCTGGAAAAGGAAAAGCGTGCTAAAAAAGAGGCTGAAGCGGCCGAGGCATTACAATTACAACAGGAGAATAACACGCTCCAAGATAGAATTTCAGCTTTTCAAGAAAAATATGGGGCTGCTGTAAGCTACTATTACAACAATGCTCGTGTTGCCAGTAATGGAATTTATATCCCAACTGATATTTTAGGCACAACAATTAAAAGAAAGTATTTTACTCTTGCGGAGCTTGACGACATAAAAGAGCGATATGAAAAGAAAATGAGAAGCCGTTAAAACATCTACACCTCTGTATAAATCATCATTATTGTTAGTTGGCTTCAGCGAACATAGGAACTAGACTTCGTATAAAGTTCTGTATGGGGAGCCAAGTGGGATTTTGAATAGCAAAATCCCTAGTTTGTGGCGATAATACAACCTTTTTAGGTAGTTCGAACCTTTCGGCATATTTCTCTTCATGTTCCTTTGCATCTTTCAAGATAAAATACGGTTTTTGAAGCTGTACATCTAATTTTCTGTCTTTCAACACGAAGTCCGAGCCGATTGTTAGAAGTATCGATTTCTTGTCATTAAGATTTCCTTTTTCAAACCAGTGGCGGGCGTAACAAGCAAGGTTAAAAGTTTTCTCAGATAGCTCTAACCACTTAGATGCTCTGTCTTCAGTATCACCCAAATTTTCTTTCAATTTTCTTTGCTCTTTTAGCAAATCTTCTTTCTTAGTTTGATATTCTTGGTCTGAAACGAGTTCCTTGATTCGCAAATCTAACAAGTTATCGATTTCTTTCTGTACTCCGTTATAGGTCTCTTGGAGGTTTTGGTAAATATGACTTCTATCATCAACCTCTTGTTCGTGAATTTCGTGAAGGTATTTCAGTGCCCATTCCTTGAACTTTTCAGAAATCTGTATTTTTGAGAGAAGTGCAACCACTTGCACATTTAGGTCGTTCTCATTAACTGGTTTTTGATGACATTTAATATCCTTTCTCTTGTGGGTGCAGTGGTAATAGGTGTAGTGGGCTGTATTGTTTGTGGTGGGATAGTGTTTAGTTTTGGTCTCAGCTGTTATGAAACACCCGCACTCACCGCACCTGATAAGTCCTGTGAGAGCAAATTCGTGTTTACTTGGTCTCGGGCGACCCTTTCTTCCTAAAAGAAACTGCACTCTATCAAACTCTTCCTCTGAAATCATTGCTTCGTGCTTACCTTTATAAAGTATTCCGTTAAATTCGAACCATCCGTAATAGAAAGGGTTCGTAAACAACCTGTAAATCCCGCTTCTGGAAAACGGCCTGCCTCCTTGTCTTTTGGATTTCCTAGTTCTTAGTCCCCATTTCTCATTAGCAACTGTCAAAATGTCAGGAGGGCTATAGTTTCCTGTAAGCATTAAATCCCACATCTTTCTGATAATGGGAAATCTCTTGGGGTCTTTTATAACTACCTTGTACCCCTTGCCTTTATATGGGGTATTTGAATAGCCAATAGGAGCGACAACTGGATACCAACCTTTTCTGACCTTATCCATTAACCCGCGTTTGACACTCTTTGACAAGTCGTCAATGAATTTTTGAGCCATCCCAAACTCAACATACATCATAAAGGCGTTTTCGCTCCCCTGAGAATAGGACTGGCTGGGAGTAATGATTTCAATATCGTTTTGTTTCAGTGCGTAGATGATAGCTCCGCCGTCAACAGCATTTCGGGCTAGCCTGTCTAACTTCCAGCAGATAATCCCTTTAACGTTACCTTCGTACACCTTCTCCATCATCTTGTTGAATATTGGGCGGCCTGGAGATTTAGCTGATTGGGATTCGGTTAAAACCTCCAAGTTAGGCAATTCAAGCTTCCCAGCCAGCTTCTGGAGTTCGTTTATCTGCGATTCGATAGAAAGAACCTGTCTGTCTTCAGATTCCGAGCTTTTCCTGGCGTAGATGATATATTTATCCATAGTTATATTTTAACAATTTTTAAGCCTACATTGCTATGTTTACACCGGTTTTTTGGTAATATTCTTTATCAATGCTTCGTGGGCTGCTTTCGCTAGTGCTGGAGACACACGTCTTTCCTTTTTTGTCTCTTCTTCTCTGGCAATGAGGTTCTTGGGGAATAGCTCTCTTGATTCCTTCATGCCGATTTCTAGCAATCTTGTCAGTGAAGTGAGGTTTTCCTTTTTCATTTGACCACTTTCTACTTTGTATTTGATTTCTGTCAGTGCAGTGTTTGTAATATAGGAGGCATCTTTTCTATGTTGTTTAATTTGTTCTGATATCGATTTCTCAGCTACACTTTCAATTTTGCTTTTAGCTTGTTCTAGCAATTTATCTCTTTTTTTCTTCCAACCTTCTTTCATCGACTTTTTCTTTATCCAGTCAGGACTAACGCCGTGCTTCAAGGCAATATCTTCCAGAGAAGATTGTGGGTTTTCTAAATAGTCCAACTCTGCTTTTAACCAGTCAACATTTTTCATAAATGGTTCCTTTTAGGTGCACTAATAGTGCACTTTTTAGCCTCAATCGGTCTATAAAGTGTCTTGAAAAGATTAAGAAGTTTTAAGCCTTCGCTCTTTGCCTTGTCATAGGAGATAGTTTTACCAAACTCGGCAAGGTAAATACTTTGAAATTCTTTAATTGCTTGTGCACTTAGTTGCATAATCTCTGTGTTTTGTCACAAAAAACGGGCGCATTTGAGAAAATTTCAGGTTGTTCCCGTGAACTTCCTGCTATTTCCCTCAAACACGCCCGTTAAGGGTGTTTTCAGAGATTAACTAACAGTGGACACTTAATCCGAATACTAAGTAGATTTCCTAATTATCATTTTAGGTAACAATGTGAGCGTTTGTCAAGTGAATACGGGCTATTGTGCAACTAGTTGCACACGCTTTATGCTATAGGAGATAAGTGGTCTATCCTAGTGTAAAATATGGATATGACGCTAATATTAACTGCTATATGTAAAGATGATATTTTTGTTTGTGCAGACACGAGATATGAAGATAAAAAATGGAGCGGTGGTTATAAAGACGGATTTGATAAGATATACAAATTTGATTCTTATCCTCTAATTATCTTTAACCACGGCGTTAATCAATTTAATGAAAGATATTGGGATTCATTTTGTTTAGAATACGAGAAGCTTGGAGGGTGGAAAGGTAAAAACCTAGATTTAATTAGCGAGGACTTTAGGAGTTTTATTGAGGGAAATGTTTTGAGACAGCTTGATTTTAATATGAAAACGTGGCCTAACGATGTCAATGGTAGAAAATCTGGATTTGTTGTTTGTGGAAAAAATTCTGAAAAAAATGAACTCGAAATTTATGAATATTTCTGGAATCCCAAACCCGAACCGCCTCAAAATTTTCCCTGGAAAGGGGTGAGGTTAAATGGTTTTGGAACGGGATATGACAATTATCTAAAAAACGATGTTAGTAATTTTATAGACTGGAAGGCTTTTAACCAAACCCAGATAAAAAGAGAATTAGAGAAACTGTTTTCTTTAGCTAGAGAAAGGAAAAACAGCAAGGGCGGAAAAGAGTTTTCTGATAACTGTATTGTAAAGTCGATTATGCAGTAGTCTTACTGCTTCAGTAGTGTAGTTTTGCTTACTAATTAAGCTCTCCATACCAGTCATCGCTCATCGGGTTTTTAACGTATACTCGTATTTCTTGTGGTTTTGTCTCAAAAGGATTAAAACGGTTATCTTTGCTGTCTGTAAACTGTCCCGCCCCGATTTCGTAAGTTGAACCCGACTTCATTAAGCCAGTTTTATAGCGATACTTTTCGTTGATGACAATTTCAGCCTCCTCCCAGTCGAAGTCGTTAGCGTTGGTAATCACAAATTGTGTGCCCGTAAAGTTTACTTTAGCTTGAGTTTGTCTGCTGGTTTCCTTGGCGACACTGGAGTTGGTATTCTTTGTTTCTCGTCTAGGAGTTGAAAGAGATGATAAAAAACCAATAGCAAGAAGAACAATCAGAGCCCATCCCCACCAAGGCACCCTTTTTTTAGCAGGTGTTTGATTCATTTTTGATTACCCCTCCTTAGCTTTAATTATAAACAAAACCTGCCCAAAAGTCTATGTTTACTGCGTTGTCGTTTTCTGTTAATTAGAGAGAATTTAGTTATATGCTATCGAAGGGCGAATTTACTGTAAGGGTTGGTAAAAGAATCAAGGAATGGAGGGAGAAGAGCGGCATGTCCCAAGAGGAGCTGGCAGACCGCGCAGGACTCTACAGAACTTATATAGGGCATCTGGAAAACGCTAGATACTCTCCCAGTGCTTATATTCTCTATAAAATATCTAAGGTTTTAAAGGTGGATATATCCGAATTTTATACCCCATAGACAATTAGGATACCCCCATTCTTTTTGATAAAATAGGGGTATGAAAAAGCCCCCGGTTGACTTCGGACTAAAATTTGAAGATTGGATTTGCCACACACTTCCTTGGCAACTTAATTTGAGCAAGTCGAAGGAAGTTGCCGTCAGAACAAAGTTTTCTCCATTTGCTGATTTTGTTCGTCCATTAGCCAAAAAGGCACCCGAAGAGTTTGAATTCTTCTTCTCTCAACTCGTTTCCCGTTTTGACAAGATAGCTCATTGGAGGACGCCTAAAGGAACTGTTGTCATCCCTCAAATATATAAAGGCAAGTTTGAAAGATATCCCAACGGGAAATTAAGACACACAATAGTTGAAAGGGATAAATAGTATTACACACATGAGATATAAAAGAGAACAACTAGTTAAAGCACTGCTAGAAATTTATAGCGAACAAAAAGACAAAAGTCTTTTTAGAATCAATGTTATAGGAAGACCCTATCAACGTGGTAGTTTAGAAATTAAATTAGATACGGACTTTACACCAGAAGAGAGGGCTTTTGCGGGTAGTGTTCTTAGAGATTTGGAACAGCAGGGGTTGATTATCCCAACCTATGCAGATGTCATTTCACCAACAGAGGCACTCAAAATTACCGAGTCTGGGCTGAAAGCCCTGAAGGCTGGCAAATTTAAAGTGTCGTCGACACAAGAAGTTCTATTACCAGGAAGTGAAGGAGATACGCAGTACAAGCTCTTAGAAAAATTAGGCTCAGGCGGATTTGGAGATGTTTACAAAGCGTTCGATAGTTCTAATACAAAAGAGGTGGCGATTAAAATCTTCCAGAATAGCTTTAATTTAACTGATTCTGCTGCCCAAGAAGCGTGGGAAAGAGAAGCGAAACAAGCTATAAACATTCACGACAAAAACGTTATAGAGACTTTAGATTTCAAAAAAGGAGAATTTCCCGACGGGTCTGAAAAACATTATCTAGTAATGGAATTGGCTGATGGTAATTTGGAAGGGATTATAAATACCCATAAATCTGAGAGTAAGTTTTTTTCTGATTCAGATTTGAAAGCAATGTTTCTGGAGATTTTAAGTGGTATTCAAGCAATACACAAAGTTGCGCTACATAGAGATTTGAAGCCAGAGAATGTATTAATCCTCGATAAAGTTTTGAAGATTTCTGACTTTGGTCTTGCACGATATGTAGACGAATCAACTCGCACAAGAACTTTTAAGGGCGCTGGGACACCCAGATATATGGCTCCAGAGAGTTGGACAAGAGGTCAAATGTCTAAGGCAACTGATATTTACTCTCTAGGAATTGTATTTTTTCAGGTGGCCACATTAGAACTACCTTTTTCTTCAGCCGACGATTATGAAATGGAACAGATGCATAGATTTGGGGCAATACCTTCGGCTAGAAGTAAAAATGGTGCATTGTCAAATAGGATTGAGGGCGTAATTAGGAAAATGATGCAAAAATCTCCCAACGACAGGTATCAAGATGCGGAATCAGTAATAGAAGATTTGCAGCGACCAGAGCCTACAACTCAAATAGAGGTGGGTTCTTTAGTTGATACAGCTAAGGCAATTTTAGATAAAGAACAAGAGGAGAGAAATGAATTGCTAAAAAGAGACGCAGAAGCAAAGAAAAGGAGGGCAACAGTTCAGTATAAAATTGATGAGTTGGTTGGAAAGATTCGGGTAATCATTGATAACATTAACAATCAACTTCCAGAAGAAAAACTATGGCTAAGTGAGGGCGCCAAAACAAGTTACACTTTAATTTGGGGGAAAAGAGACCTTCTAAGATTTGAGTTCAATCCTGGTCTATTTGACTCTTCTATAAAGATAGATGGCCAGAACATTGTTGCTAGCGCTTCGATAGAATATGCCCTAGCGAGACAGGATGAAGGTATGAATCTGATTCTTGTGCAAAATGAGAGCGATGAATATGGTACGTGGAGAGTATTAGAGATAAACACAAGCGCACTGGTTCGTCATGTGCAGTATCCGCGTATTGCGGATTCTAAAATTCTAAGAAGAATCTCTGTTTTGGGAAACGCCATGGATGTCATTACTCATTCTATAAGAGATGACGTGGAAATGGAAATTACCCAAATGATTTCCCAGTCTTTCGAGCTAATCAAAAATCCACGAAGTAGAGACGAAATGGTTTCAGACCCAGTGTATCTGGATGATGTGGGCGGCGGAAGCGATATTGACGACGACGGCTTCGGATACTAAGCAAAAATATGGCTAGACCAAACAAAAAGCACCACAAAATACCAGCAACGTATCTTGAGAATTTTACAGATTCTAATGGCAATCTTTGGGTTGCTGACAGAGAGTTTAAAATATATTCCCAAACCCCAAGTGGTCTTTTAACGGAAAACGATTACTACACAATTCATTTCCCCGATGGAGGAGGAACTCTTGTTATCGAGACAAAATATCTTGGAGGAATAGAGGGTAGCTATGCTGACCTGTATAAGAGGAAGATTGGTAAATTTGAACAGATTACAAAAAGAGAAAAAGCCACTCTTGCTATTTTTGTGGCATCAATGATGGAACGTCAACCAATGGCTCGGGAATCTCTCAAAAAGTTTTTTTCTGATGCTGAGGAAATGATAACGCATCTTAGAGGTTTACCTGACGATGTTAAAAAAAGGGCCGCGTCCCTTCCTATTGCTTCGGGGAGTGGACCATCCATTTCCGCAGACGAACTTTTAGAAGCTGCGAAAGATGTTGGGTCGCTTCATAGCAGTTTGATACCAAACACCGTCTCGGGAACGGCGCCAATCATTTTTAACATGAATTTCGCCTTTCTTGTTGGAAGTAAAGATTCTAAACCATTTTTGACTTCCGACAATCCATTTACAATGATTAACCCCATTGCTGAGAACCGATGGGGACGAGGAACGATTGGAGCTTCACCTGGGCTTGTTCAAGAAGACGTTGAGATTACTCTTCCTTTGTCTTCAAATGTAGTTTTAATGTGCGGATGGCAATATAAGGGTGATTGCGATTACTTACCACTTTCGAGTGAGCTTGTAGATGAAATTAATAGACGAACAGCACGACACGCTGGTATTATCATTGGAGCTGATAAGGGGATGCTGGAGCAGATTGTCGAAAGGGTGAAACGTCGTCAATCTGAAAAACAAAAAAAGCTATAATTAAACCATGATAGTACACATATTAATATCTATCGGATTTTTCTTTATCTTGATGTACCTGAGCGTTAACCTTCTAGGCCTCCTTGTAAGAGGCTTGTTCACAAACCCAGAACTAGATAGATTAAAAAGTGATGAAAAGACTCACGAATTCATTAAAAAAGAAATTGAAAAATCACAACGTGCTGATAAGTGGGTTAATTTAACAGCTCTTGTTTTAAACATAATATATTTTTACTTACTTTTTCGTATTTGGAATATTGGTGTTGTAGCCGTGGCGGTATTGATTATGGTTGGAAGATTGCCTGATTTATTATGGGAGATAAAGCACGGTAAAAAGACTGACCCCAAGCTAATGAAAAAGAATATTTTGTACTATATAAGCGCCTTTTTACCTTGGGCTACTCTCCCGCTACTCTATTTTTCTCTCTACTAATTTGAGCACTCAAACACTAACTGTTGTAAAATAGGTTCTAACGTCCTCTACGATGGGGAGCCAATTAATTTTCTTTTCATATCAATATAAAATAACACTCGTATATATAACCCCGTACTGGACTCGAACTTCTTGTAGATCTATACTTTAACAAGTGTTGCCTGAGATAAAAAAAACAAAACGGTTTCAGCTATGTATTTATTATAGGTGTAGTGTTTTTGCTAGTAGTTCTTTTGTTTATCTGTTGGAGAATACCCGGCTTATGGAACTCACCGAAAACATCGAAAGATTTCTCTAACCAGACCCCTGCGCTTGAAATTCCAACCGACATAGATAGAGAAGAGTTGGAGAAAGTAACGGACGATATTTTTTCTAAGGAGGTAGACTCACCGAATGGAATACAGTTGAGAAATGAAAATTATGGGTTTCAAATATTATCCAGCGGAAATCGGTATGAAGAATCTCAAGGAAAAGATTGGGTACCAAGACCAAGGGATTCGGAATATATACTCCAAATCGGGTATCGTTTAGACCTGGTAAAAAGATCACTGTATCACAACGGGGCGATTAATATTTCAGTGATTAAAGATACGGATCAAGTCGACTTAACCAACTTTACTGAAGCAGTGAAATTTGTTGAAAAACAACTCAATATAGGCTTTGAAAAAAATGGCATTAAAAGCACAAAGATTCTTGATAAATGGGAAAAAGAGGTATTGGAGTTGTATGAACCGGGTGAAGAAAATAGACCGTCTGACTTTGGAGAAAGATATGTGTACGTTTTAAAACATAAGGGAAACATCATAACAATCGAAAAGTATATAAATACCAACGACACAATTTCTGACTACAATGAGATATTGAATAAAGCATTAGATAGTTTAGTTTTTTTCTAAAAAATATTTAGAAGACCGATAAGGATATTAAACTTCGGGTAAAGTTCTGTACGGGGAACCGTATTTTACAAGACAGTTTATTTAACATACAATAACGGCCATCAAACTAGAACTTCTCATATAATAAGAAAAGAGGGAAGATATGAGCGAGAGAAAAAAGTTTTCCGCAGGAGACATTGTCGAGGTCCGTTTTGGAGTGTGGGGGATGGTAATTGCAGACGAAGTAGCGCTGTTTACGGATCTTAGGGGCAAGGAAATAGAATTTCTTAAAGGCAAGATCCCCCCAAAAGCTGTTAAAATTAGGGGCGACCGCGTAGGGAAAGATGTCTTCTTAGCATTCAAAGCCGTTGCTGTTGCGCTGGACCTACCGGCACCATCAAGATTTTGACCAAGAAATCACTGTCAAAAAAACCACTCAACTAAAAGACGAGTGGTTTTTACATTTTAAAATGGGATATCTCTTGAAGTAGTGCAATATTTACTAAACTTAAAAACTCCTTTTTCCACTCTCCTATTCCTAGTCTTACTTCGTGGCTGTAACAATTTCTGATGGTAAGGAAAAGAAAAACTTAGGAACCTCCCTTTTTACATCCTTGAACCCGGTTTCTTTTACATATGATTCCGTCAAAATCGGTCTGCATCCAAACCACATGGCCGGACTTAGTTTATAGAGCGTCTCCACAAAAACAGGTGAACTGTCCTTCTTACTGAAATTAACCA
>Ga0209727_1001551_pt1 | contig 18432 bp, 26 predicted proteins | sample RifGroC1_FD_183995 | JGI IMG/M metagenome (GOLD analysis project Ga0209727, IMG submission 183995) | Groundwater microbial communities from Rifle, Colorado, USA - Groundwater C1 (SPAdes) (version 2) | ecosystem: Environmental > Aquatic > Deep subsurface > Groundwater | place: Rifle, Colorado...
TCCACCACGACCTCTTTCTTGCTTACATTCCAAACCTTTCCCGCTCCCGTATCAGTGACGTAAATCTCTTTGGTTTGGGGGTCAATCGCTAGAAGTCGGGGACGGTCAAAGCCGGAAGCAAAGACTTCAATCCGGTAGCCGGAAGGAATGCTTAAAACCTGCTTCTTCCCGTTAACGGTGATCTCCTGCTCGACCAGCTGAAGCTCCTCTTGGGGAATTAATCCTTGTGGTTCCAGCGTCGGGGGGTTTAAGAAGTTGAAAAGCTCCAAGAAAGAGGTAGGACTTTGGTAAAAGTAGAGTCCTGCTCCCAAAAGAATGATGAAAAGAGCCGCAGCGATGGGAACGAGCCAGAGCTTGCGCATCTGTTTTTAAGTTAGCATAGTTACTACCCAAAATCGGCCCATCCGTGCTAATCTAACCCTGATGAGATACTCCCATTTTCTAGGGCAAACTCTGCGGGAAGTGCCCAAAGACGCCGAGATTGCCTCCCACCAGCTTTTGGTTAAAGGCGGGTTTGTTGATCAGCTGATGACCGGCTCTTGGACGCTTCTCCCCTTAGGCTGGCGGGTCATTACCAAAATCAACGACATTATCCGCGAGGAGCTGGACAAGACCGGGGCCCAGGAGATGCTGATGCCTCTTATGCACCCCAAGGAAGTTTGGAACCGCACCGGCCGCTGGGATGATCCTGGTGTTAGGGAGATTATGTATCAGTTTAAGGATAAAAGGGGGCGGGAGTTCGGCCTTTCTTTTACCCACGAGGAGATCGTGATGGACCTTTTGGGCAAGCATACCTCCTCCTACAAGGATTTCCCCATCAAGGTTTACCACTTCTCCACCAAGTTTCGAAATGAGCCACGGCCCCGGGGAGGGGTGCTGCGCTCCCGGGAGTTTATGATGAAGGACCTTTATTCGGCCCATGTAACTGAGGAAGATATGTATGAATACTACTGGCAGATTAAGGATGCCTATCTGCGGGCTTTTAAGAGGATGGGGCTGGATTCCAAGGTGGTCGAGGCCGGAGGAGGGGTTTTTACCAAAAACTACACCCACGAGTTTCAAGTGGTCTCTCCCGCCGGGGAAGACACTATCTTCTACTGCGACAAGTGCGATTTCGCCCAAAACAAAGAGATTTACCAAGGCAAAGCGGGCGATAAGTGCCCCAAGTGCAAGAAAGGCAAGGTGGCGGAAGCTTCGGCGATTGAGGTTGGTAATATCTTTCCTCTGGGGCAGAAATATGCCAAAGCCATGAACGTTTCCTTTGCCGATAAGGATGGGAAGAAAAAGTATCCTTGGTTTGCCAGCTACGGGATCGGCCCGGCCCGGGTGATGGCCACCGTAGTGGAGGCTCATCATGATGAGCGGGGGATTGTTTGGCCCACAGAACTAACCCCCTATGATGTGTACCTGCTTCATCTTCCCGGAGGGGAAGAGGCGGCGGAAAAGATTTATGAGGCGATGGAGAAAGCAGGCTTGGAGGTTTTGTTTGACGATCGGGAGGAGCCGGCGGGGGTGAAGCTTAAGGATGCGGATTTGATCGGCGTTCCCGTGCGAGTAGTAGTTTCCCAAAAGAGCTTAGCGGCAGGGGGCGTCGAGGTGGCGCGCCGAGACAACGGCAAAAGCACGGTCGGGCCGGTGGGAAAGCTGGCAGAGGAGATTTCCAATATTTATGGCGGAAAATGATTGCCTTTTTTGCAAAATTGTGAAAGGGGAGGAGCCGGCCGAGAAAGTTTTGGAGACGGAGGGATTTCTCGTTATTAAAAACAAATTTCCGGTATCTCCGGTCCATGTTTTGGTCTTAGATAAAAAGCACCGGGAGAAGAAGGATACCCTTTCCGGGCAGTATCCGGGTTTTTGGGACTTACTGATGGATGCGGTTTGGAAAACCGTCAAGCACTTTAAGCTGGATAAGACCGGTTACAAATTGGTTAATAACGGGGCCGGCTACAACCACTTTGAGCATGAACACCTGCACATCTTGGGAGGCTCCCAGGAAGAGCCGGGAGGAATGACATGAGTGATATGAAGGGACAAAGATTAATCGGCAAGGAAAGAAACTGCCTTTTTTGTGATATTGCCTCAGGGCAAAAGGAGGAAGAGATCGTTTACCAGGATGATAAGTTTGTCGTTTTTCCAGCAAAAGACTTATCTGCCCCTGTTCACCTTTTGCTGATTCCCAAGAAGCATTTGAGCATCAAAGGATCCCATGTTAAAGAAAAGGAGGAAGTTCTCGGCCATATCTTTGCACTAGCGCGAGATATGGCTAAGAAAATGGGAGTTGAGGAATCCTACAAGCTCTTGGCGAACGCGGGGGAAGCGGCTAGCGAAGGTTCGGACCACCTGCATATGCATTTGGTAGGGGGCTGGGAGTCGCCGACTAAGGTAAAACATGTTTAAATTAATTAAAGGAGGTGTTTTTAACTAGCTAAAGGAAAGGTTAAAGGCGAGAAGCCTTTAACATAAGTCTTTTAGATAAATTTTATGGCTAAAGTAACGATTAAGCCGGGAGAATCGCTCGAGGAGGCGCTGCGGCGCTTTAACCGGGAGGTTTTGAAGGAGGGGATCCTTTTGGAGACCCGCCGGCGGGAGTTTTACGAGAAGCCGTCGGAAGCCAAGAAGCGCAAAAAATCGCAAAAAGAGCGCATGATTGAGCGGGAGAAGGAGGGATTGGAGTAAGAAAAAGATGACCGGTATCAAAGAACGCATCCAAACGGACTTAACAGCCGCTTTAAAAGCGGGCGACACTGTATTGGCTTTAACGCTGCGATATCTTCTTGCGGAAATTCACAACGGTGAGATTGCGAAAGGACGCGATGCCACCTTGACGGAAGAGGAGCTGACTGCTCTTCTTCAAAAGCAGGCCAAGCAGCGGAAAGAATCCATTGAGGCCTATCAAAAGGGGGATCGGGCGGATTTGGCCGGTAAGGAGGAGGCGGAGCTGAAGGTTATCCAATCTTACCTTCCCGAACAGATGGGCGAGGAGGAAGTGAGTAAGCTGGTGGAGGAAGCGGTTTCCCAAACCGGCGCTTCCGGTATGACGGATATGGGAAAGGTGATGGGGGCTTTAATGCCCAAGATCAAAGGGAAAGCGGATGGTTCCTTGGTGAGCCGGCTGGTCAAGGAATCCCTCTCCGATTGATTTGACTTTCTCTTACTGAGCGTCTAGGATTTTCTTAACCAATTAAATTTTCCTAATTTAAGGAGGTTGGAGTGAAGGTTGGAGACAAACTTGAAATTAAGAGCGTTGAGCTGGTTTTCACTTGCTCGGGCACTGGCCAGGAGCAGTGGCGCGATCCAGAATCTCGTCTTGAAGTTTTTTCGGGTTGGAATCGGGCAGAAGCGTGGCTAAAGCAGCGGCAAAAAAGCCGCGGCGACGCACATCTTGAAATTTCTGCGACGGTGGGGATCAGAGGATTTGAAGATCCTTTTCACCATACCCTCATGGATGCGGATTGGAAAGATATTGATCTTCCGACCATCAAGAAGAAATTGGAAGATAAAGAATCTTCCTCCGCTAAAGAAATTGCGGAACTTTACCAGCGCCGCAGCTTAGCCGAGGGAAATTTCTCTAAATTGAGGAATATTTTGAGTGGGATTGATACCGCCTTTCTCTAAATGGTTTTTTGACCCTGAATTTTAAATATCAGGGTCTTTTTTCTGTTAGACTTTTCTTAATGAAATTTACCGTTGAAGTTAACTTTGTTTCCCCTAAGAAGATGCAGAAGCTGAATAAGGAGATGCGGGGGAAAAGCTACACCCCCGCGGTTTTGTCCTTTTCCTACTGGGAACCAACGGAAGATGGGATACTCTTGGGTGAGGTTTTAATCTGCAAGAGCGAAGCGGTCAAAATGGCGAAGAAGAACGGCGTTACATTAGAGGAGCAAATCAATTACCTTGCTCTTCACGGCACCAAACACATTTTAGGAATTCACCACGAAGACTAGTTTAAATTTGCCATCCTCGTTATAATTTAACCACCCTACACGCTGGCTAACGTGGTTGTTCTGAAATTTTCTTTACATCAGACAACAATTGAGCCACCAAGCTCTGGGGAAGAGCGGATGTAGGAGAGAGGTGCTAAGTGAGAAGGTTTTCTCCTTTAGCTTTACCCGAAGCCGTTTTACAGCTTGCAAGTTCGGAGCTTTACTACACTAGGCTCCGTCGGGCGCTCATAAACGGCAGTGATCGCAAGGTCTTGACCGATTTTTTGGTGCTGGACGACGTTGTTAGGGTCGTTCAACGTGATAACAGCTCGGATCTTGCTGAAACGTATGCCCTAACTCGTAATAAGGCCTTTGTGCGTGCAAAAAAGAGTGCGGAGCGCAAGCTGGACGTCCGTATTCACGACCAAATGCTTCGGTTGTGCAATGATCTCTGGCGACGTGTTCCGGGAAAAACAGCTGATGAGCATTTAAATGCTGCTTACAGTCGGTTCAAGGAAGGTTGACTCTACGATAGTGTCTTCAAAGCGCGACTTCCCCCGCGCTTTTTTCTTTCCGCTATATTAAAAGAGATGAAGATAATTGTTGGCCTTGGCAATCCAGGAGAAAAGTTCGAGAACACCCGCCACAACGTCGGTTTCTGGGTTGTGGATCTTTTAGTGGAAGAAGCCGGTTGGCGCTGGCATGTTTTTAAAAAACACAAAACCTTGGAATCCCGGCCGCCAAAATCCAAAGCTATTTATGTTAAGCCGCAAACTTTTATTAACGAATCCGGTAAAGCTGTTTCCGCGGTTAAAAAAGAATACGGCTTTAAGCTTGAAGATCTTCTTTTAGTCCATGACGACTTGGATTTGGAGCCGGGTGTTTGGAAAATGCAGTGGGGCCGCGGATCAGCTGGCCACAACGGGGTTAAGAGTGTGATTGAGGAGCTGGGAACGCAGGATTTCTGGAGATTACGGGTGGGGGTTGGTAAGCCAAATAAAGCCGGAGAGAAGTATGTACTGGAGGAGCCCTCTAAAGAAGAGCGAAAACTCATTCAGAAAGCTATTGCGGATGCGCTCCCCCACGTTCTAGAATGGGCTAGCTCTTAACTGCCCACCTCACTGCCCCCGAAAACGGATGCTTTATACCAAATATCGTCCCCAAAAATTTGCGGAATTGGTAGGCCTGGAAACGGTTAAGGATAATCTTTTAAATCAAGTGCAGTCGGGAAAGATTGCCCACGCTTACCTTTTTTCAGGACCGCGGGGGACAGGGAAAACCACGACCGCCCGCATCCTGGCTAAAGCGCTAAACTGCGAAAATCTAAAAGATGGAGAGCCCTGCGGAAAGTGTCGGTTCTGCACCCAGATTCAGGAGGGACGATTTGTTGATCTGATTGAGATTGATGCCGCTTCCAACCGGGGGATCGATGATATCCGCAACCTTCGTGAGAAGGTCCGACTGGCTCCTGCCCACGGGAAGTTTAAGATCTATATTATCGACGAGGCCCATATGCTCACTCAAGAAGCGGCCAACGCCCTTTTAAAGACTTTGGAGGAGCCGCCCGCTCATGCCATTTTTATTTTGGCCACGACCGAGCCGCAAAAGCTCCCCGACACAATTCGATCGCGTTGCCAGCGCTTCCCTTTTGAGCGTGCTCCTATTTCCAAAATTGCCGAAAAGCTAAGTGAGATTGTGAAGAAAGAAAATATTAAGATCAGCGCCGAGCAAATCAGCCAAATTGCCAAAGCGGCCGGCGGGGGGTTCCGCGACGCCGAAACATTGCTTGAGCAGGTAGCGGCCGGGGCGCAGGATTTGGAAAAACTGGTGGGCTTTTCTCGGTTGGGAGAGTTGGGAGATTTCTTTAATGATGTAATTGCCGGTGATACCAAAAAAGCGCTTCATTTTGTTGCCGATTTAAGCGAAGCGGGAGTGGACATGAGTACTTTTAATGTGGCAATTTTGGAATACCTGCGGGACCTTCTTCTCATCCAAGCGGGGGTGGGAAGCGATCTGGTGGATGCCGGAAAAGAGCAGTTTTCCCTCCTGAAAGAACAGGCGGAGAAGGTATCCCCGCAGCGGTTGAGCGATATGATTACTATTTTTACTCAGTCATACGAGAACCTGCCGCAAGCAGCCATTCCCTCCTTGCCTTTAGAAGTGGCGGTGGTTGAGGTGACCCGCATTGGCGATTCGAGTTCCAAAAATGAAGAAAAACCTTTAGTCAGAGCGCCGGATGTTACCCCTCCCGTTTCACCTGATGGTGGCAAATTGGGTGAGCTGATCGCCGCGGCCGAGCCTCTGAACCATTCGGTCGCCGGGCTTTTGCGCTCTTGCCGGTTGGGCGAGGTAAAGGGCAAAGTTTTGACGGTTCGGGCTTTTTACTCTTGGCATAAGGAAAAATTGGAGAGTGCTCGGAGCCAGCCGATTTTAAATCAAGCGGTGGCCCAAGTTTTTGGCCAACCCCTCCAAGTTAGAATTGAACTAGCGCAAAAGTAAAAATGAAGATTCCCCCCTCCCTTGAGAAATTAACGGAAGCCTTTGAACGCTTGCCGGGCATTGGTCCCAAATCCGCCGCGCGTTTAGCCTTTTATTTGCTGAGAGTTCCCGAAAAAGAACGCCAGCTTTTGGGTCAGGCCGTTTTGGAGCTGGGGGAGAAGACCAAGCTCTGCGAGCGCTGCTTCAATATTATGGAAACCTCCGCGGGGGAGGAGCATTTTTGTCTTATTTGCGCCGATGAGGAGCGCAACCCGGCTGTGGTTTTAGTGGTGGAGGAGCCTTTGGACCTTTTATCTTTTGAGCGAATGGGTAAATATCACGGTCTCTACCATGTTTTGCACGGAGCGATTGCTCCCTTGGAGCATGTCGGACCGGATAATCTTCGGATTAAAGAGCTTTTGGCCCGCTTGAAAAGCGAACCGGTTGAAGAGGTAATCTTAGCCACCAACCCCTCTTTAGAGGGGGAGGCTACCGCGATGTATCTTAAAAAATTGATAATTGAGCAAATTCCAGGAAAGGCGTTTAAAATTACCCGTCTCGCCAGCGGGATCCCTACCGGAGGGGACTTGGAGTACGCGGATGCTCTCACCCTTTCCAAGGCACTGGAAGGACGCCAGGCCTATTAAGTAGAATCAGGCATGGCTGCAAAAAGAGGAACGGCTCTCTATCACGCCACCACCAAAGTGCCTTTAGCTTACCCTAAGGAGCGGGTGAGTGAGGTTTTAAAAAGGCTGCGTTCTCAAAAATTTCTTTCCGCTCATCATGTGTTTGTCGTAAACAATCCGCAAGAAAGGATTTTCTGGGGGTTGGTTTCCACCCGCGATCTTTTAATGGCGGAGGATGGCAAAACCATGCAGGAGATTGCCCGGACCGATTATCCCGGGGTTTCCGCCTTGGAACAGGATCAGCAGGTGGCAGTTTTGGCGATTCGCCAGGACTTGGATACCATTCCGGTGGTGGATCCCCAGACCAAGCGTTTCCTGGGTACCGTGGATGCGGAAGATCTTTTAAAAATCCTGCACGAGAAGCACACCGAAAGCCTCTTGAAGCGGGCGGGAATTTTGCGGGATGAGCATATTGTGGACATCTTTAAAGCGCGGATTTCGGCGGTCCTGCGGGTGCGGTTGCCCTGGCTTTTGGTGGGGTTTGTGGGGGGACTCTTGGCAACTGTCCTGGTGAGCCGGTTTGAACCGCTCTTAAAGCAAGCCGCGGCCTTAGCCTACTTTATCCCGGTCATTGCCTATATGAACGCGGCGGTGGGCACCCAGGCGGTTTCTATTTTCGTGCGGGGCTTAACCATGGGAGAATTCTCCCTTTCTCGCCATCTTTTAAAGGAAATGGCGGTAGGGCTTTTAATGGGTGCTCTTTTCGGTTTTTTGATCTTCGGATTTTCCCTTCTCGCCTTCGGTTCCTTGGCAGTGGCTCAAACGGTGGGAATTGCCCTTTTTGCGGGGATTTCCATCTCCACCTTAAATGCGATGCTTATCCCCTATTTCTTCCATAAAATCGGCAAGGACCCGGCCTTGGGATCCGATCCCCTGGTCACGATTATTCAGGATATTTTAAGCATCTTAATTTACTTTTGGGTGGCTTCCCTTTTGGTTTTCCGCTAAGCCTTACCTTCGGTGATTTGTTATCTTAGAAGTTAGGCGATGAAGCTTTACAACTCCTTAACCCGCCAGATCGAGGAATTTAAGCCCCGGGATAAGAATCGGGTTACCCTTTATACCTGCGGCCCCACCGTTTACGGCCCTTCCCACATCGGCAATATCCGCTCCTATTTAAGCTATGACTTCTTAAAAAGAGCTTTGGAGTTCTCCGGCTTTAAGATTGCCCATGTTTTAAATTTGACGGATGTACACGACTCTATGATTGAGGAGGCGAAGAAGGAGGGTATTTCCGTAAAAGTGCTGGGCGACCGCTTCATCGAGCACTTCCACCTCGATCTCTCCCGCTTAAACATTGAGCCGGCCGATATTTACCCGCGGGTTACCGAGCATATTAAGGAGATTATGGCGATGATCATCAGCCTGGTTGAGAAGGGTTACGCTTACGAGCGGGAAGGCTCCGTCTACTTTGATGTTTCCAAATTTAAAGATTACGGCAAGCTCTCCGGAAGAAAGCTGGCGGAGGGGAAAACCGGTACCCGGGTTAAAACCGACAAATACGCGCGGGAAGAGGTTGCTGACTTTGCCCTTTGGAAGGCCGCTTCGGAAGGGGAAGAAGAGGCGGGGGCGGTTTGGGATTCCCCTTGGGGGAAAGGGCGGCCTGGCTGGCACATCGAGTGTTCCGTGATGGCCAAAGCCCACTTGGGCGAAACTCTGGACATTCACGGTGGGGGTTTGGATTTGAAGTTTCCCCACCATGAAAATGAGATTGCCCAAAGCGAGTCCGCAAACGGAAAGAAGTTTGTGAACCTTTGGTTTCACGGAGGGACGCTGGTGGTGGAAGGGAAGAAGATGGCCAAATCGCTGGGGAATGTGATTAATTTTGATGATCTAGTGCAAAAAGGATTTAATCCCATGGCCTTTCGCTATTTGGCCCTGACCACCCATTACCGCAGCGAACTCAACTTCACCTGGGCGGGATTGGAGGCGGCGCAAAACGCCCTCAACCGCCTTTACCGGGAAGTGGCTGGTTGGGAAGTAAAGGGGGAGATTGGTTGCGCCGATTACGAGGAACGCTTTAAAAAATTAATGGAGGATGATCTGAAGCTTCCGGAGGCAGTGGCTTTGATGTGGGAGCTGGTGAAGGCGGAAGAGCTGCCCACCTACTGCCGCCTTGTCACCCTTCTTCGAATGGATAAAGTCTTTGGGCTTAAGATTGGTGCAGTAGAGAAGGTCGCAGTGCCGCCGGAGGTTAGTGATCTGGTTGAAGAACGGGAACGGCAGCGGCAGGCGGGCAACTGGGTGGAAGCGGATGAAATTCGCGATCAAATTGAACAGCTTGGTTGGCGGGTGGGGGATACGGAGAAGGGTCCAAAAGTTACAAAGCTGGGATCCCCGGCTTCTTTTGAAGATTAGCCCTCTTACTTGTTTTCTCCTGTTTCTTGGTTTAATATCAAAAGGCGATGACAACCAGAAAATACCAGCTAACCGTTGCTTTCAAATCCGGCTTGAGCCCGGAAGAGGTCAAAAAAGGGCAAAAATCCCTAACTGATGCGGTGGAAAGCCGCGGCGGAAAGGTGGAGAAGAATGAGAGCTTAGGCGTTAAGCCCTTGGCTTACTCGATTGCCGGCGCAACCCAAGCCAGTTTTGAACGCCTCATCCTGACCATCTCTCCCGATGAGGCCTCTGCGCTTCGGCAGGATTTTGAAAAATCCAACCTGTTTATTCGCGTGTTTTTAGATCGGGAGGGAAGATAAGCGGAAGGTTGCAATCTCCCGTCTTTTGCCGTAATCTTTAAAGCGAAATGGCACGCTCCATCAACAAAGCAATCATCATCGGAAACTTAACGCGTGATCCGGAAATGCGCTACACCCCCGACGGGCAGCCCGTGACCTCTTTTGGGGTGGCAACCAACCGCAATTGGACCAGCAAAGACGGGGAGAAGAAGGAAGAAGCCGAATTCCACAACTTGGTAGCTTGGGGCAAGCTGGCAGAGATCTGCAGCCAACTTTTGCGAAAAGGCCGCCGCGTCTACATTGAGGGACGCCTGCAAACCAAAAGCTGGGAAGGCAAGGACGGAGTGCAAAGGCAGCGTACCGAGATTGTGATCGAGGACATGGTCGCTTTGGATCCGAAGGATTCTGGGGGCGAGGGACCGGCCGTAAACCAAGCTCCTAAGGAAGAAGAGGTTCCGGTTATCGAAGTTGGGGAAGAAAAAGAAGCTGACAAGGTAAAAGCGAAGGCTTCCAAGGAAAAGCATGAAGAAATCTCTGAAGACGAAATCCCATTCTGATTCGCAAAGAAACCGCCGCCCGCAGCGCCGCTCTCAAGTGCGCTCGCGCTGCTACTTTGACGACAAAGGGTTAGAGCCTTCCCAAGTGGGGGAGGATATTCTGGTTCGCTTCTTAACCCGCCGAGGCAAGATCCGCTCCAAGGAGCGCTCCGGCTTGTGCGCCTATCATCAGCGCGCCTTAGCCCGCGCCATTAAAAGGGGCCGCAACCTGGGCACTATTCCTTACCGGATTGTGGCTTAAGATTATTTTTCTTCACTATCTTTTGAGGTCTCCAAAACCGTAAAATTAAGCTGGAATTATGAAGTTAATCGACCAACCCATCTCTTTAGAAGATCTGAAAAATATGGCAGTTCATTCTTTTGGGAATTTGGTTAAGGCCGTTGTTGATATTGAAAAAGAAGTTATGGTTGTAGATGCGGAGTTGCATTCAGATGAAGAAGCTCATCTGCTAGAAAAAGGTTCTAAGCAGAAAGATCTTTGGGGGATTAATCTCTACCCTGAATTAACGGATAAAGATTTTATCGAATTTGATTCTGTGATTAATCTCCGGCCCTCCTACGGCAATAAAACTCGAAGTGTTGATGATCAGGCTACACGAGAAAAAATTAGCAATATTGTTGCTAAATTAATTGAGAAATGAGCATCCAGCATCAAACTTTAGCGGCGGGGAAATGGCAGAAGATACCTTTGGCCGAACAGTTGGCCAATGTGGGAAGTGAGGTTGAGCGGACGATTTCCTGGAAGGAAAGAGGAAATTTGGATTACAGTCGTCAAGCTTTCGATCGGGCATTAGAGCTTTTATCTCTAACAAAGGATGCGGTTAAAGACGGCTCCAAATTAAGAGAAGTTTCTCGAGTTTATGAACTTTTAGTTGATTACTTTGCCGGGGAAAACAAATTTAAGTCCAGTGATCAAATCTGGCGAAATTACTTTAACTCTTATACATATCTTACGGCCCTGAGGCGCTTCAAAGTTTAGGTTTGTTAGACTTAAAAGTTGTGAACTTTCGTAATTTCTTCAAGACCAATGCGTTCTTAATCCTCGCTTTTCTTTTAGTCTTTTTAGCTGGTTGGCAGGCCGGTTATGCCGGTTTTCAGTTCAGCCTCAAGTTCAACCCTCCTGGGATTACGATTGAGAACAAGGCTCCTCGCAACCAAACAGTTGATTTCTCTTTAATGTGGGAGGTAATTGAGCGCATCAACGCTGATTACTTATTTAGGCCGGTCGACGGGGCTAAGCTCTTATATGGAGCGGTTTCGGGAATGATTCAGGCTTTGGGCGACCCTTACACCTCTTTCCTCGACCCCACCCAAAATCAGGAATTTGCTGATGGACTTTCCGGGGTTTATGAGGGAATTGGGGCGGAGATTGGGATAAGAGAAGATCAGCTTATTATTGTGGCTCCTTTGGATGGCTCACCGGCTAAGAGCGCGGGATTACGAGCGGGGGATAAGCTTTTGGAGATCGATGGGGGCAATACCACCGGCATAACCGTAACAGCGGCGGTGGCCAAGATTCGGGGAGAAGCCGGCACCACCGTAAAGCTTAAGCTGCAGCGGGGAACCGCCGCTTCCTATGAGGTTACGATTACCCGGGCCCAGATCAAGGTCGAGAGCGTTTCCTGGGAAGATAAGGGAAATGGGTTGGTTTTGATCGAGCTTACCCGCTTTGGAGACGGCACCACCGACGAGTGGGACAGTGCGATTGCCCAAATCAAATCCCAAGTTAAAGATGTGAAAGGAGTGGTTCTGGACCTTAGGAGCAACCCCGGCGGGTATCTACAGGCGGCCGTTTACATCGCTTCCGAGTTCTTAAAGGACGGGGCGGTGGTTTTGCAGGAGGATTCCCGGGGAGATCGGGCGACCCTTTCCGTTCAAGCTACCAAAGGCAACCACGCTTTGGCGGGGAAAAAGCTGGTGATTTTAATTGACGGGGGGAGCGCCTCCGCCTCGGAGATTTTAGCCGGGGCCTTAAGCGAGCGGGCGGGAGCTACCTTGGTCGGGGAAAAGAGTTTTGGGAAGGGGACGGTGCAGGATGCGGTGGACTTCCAAGACGGATCCGGGCTTCATTTGACCGTTGCCAAATGGCTTACCCCTAAGGGAGTTTGGGTGCATGATAAGGGAATTGAACCTGATTATAAGGTGGAATTAACTGATGCGGATTTGAATGCTGGTAAAGATCCCCAACTGCAAAAGGCTTTAGAGATTTTGCGGTAGTTAATCCGGTAAATTTAAAGGCCTTGCTTGGAACCAGATTCTCTAACCTTTTTAATCAACTCATCACGCAGTTTTTCTGCATCTTGCTGGGACAACCCAGGCAAGTGACCTTCTGAGCCAATAACACCACTCATTCCGGCAGTTTGGATCTGCAGATCCGAAAGGCCAAGAATCCGAGATAACATACCTCTGTTAATATCCACGTTTTGAATTCGATTGTAGGGGATGCTTACATATTTCTTTTGGATAATACCTAGCTCTTTTTTAAAAGCTTCTGGTGCGATTTCGTATTGATAATTTTTCCAGCTCAAGCGAGCGTAGATGTAGGCAAAAAAAACTGCGAGGAGGGGACTCAATAAAATCAAGAATCCCATGTATATTGCTTCGGAATCCTGGATTACGAATATAAGAATAAAACAGATAATGATGATAATTACGAATATTGGAAAATATCCTTCCCGAAAAAATAACCAAACTGCTTTGGGATCTAAATACTTTCTCATTTACTGGCTTTTCCGGCTCTCTGGATTAATTCTTTACGGATTTGCTCAGCTTTTTCTTGATTTAATCCCGGTAACATTCCTTCTGCTCCTGCCATGCCACTCATTCCGGCAGTTTGGATCTGCAGGTCGGAAAGGCCTAATAACCGCGTCGGTATTCCACGGATTATATTTACGTTTTGAATGCGCTCGTAGGGGATAGTGACATAGTGTTTAACAATAATTCCCGATTCCTTTTTAAAACCGTCCGCAGTTAATTCGTAACGGTAGTTTTTCCAGCTGTACCAGCCGTAAATGTAGGCTACTGCCAACAAGATGGAGATCGTGAGTGGGTTTATTTTTTGATAAAACAAATCCTTATACTTTAAGAAGTATTCAAATATGTCAAGTTCCCGGCTAGTAATGGCGAAGAAAAAGATAATGAAAAATAGAATAAAGATCACAACGAAAATAAAGGAAATGAAAAATAGCCAAATTGACTTTCGATCCAAGCTCTCCATCTAACTATAGATTACTTTATTCGATTTTAATTGTCTACACGACTCTCTTAAAAAGTTATACTTATTTAGTTAATTAAATAATCTTAAAAATTGTGGAAATAACTAACCTCCCCCAGCCTTCTCCTCCTTTTCTGCCACCAGCTTCTCCTAACCCAGTTGATTCACAACCAGCGGTAATGTCTCACCCGGGCATATTAAGCCGTACTTTTGCGGATTTGGTAGATATTTTGATTTGTGGCTATGTAGCCGCTTGGGGAGTGAAATACTCAACCGCTTTATTTTCGATTGAAGTGACAAGCGTTTGGGTTTTGTTTCTTTTTTTCCTTTTTGTCATCTATGCTTTGTACTCGACATTTTCCCTAGGTTTAAGCGCCACAACTTTAGGGAAGAGTATCTTTGGGATCAAGGTTCTTAAAAATTCTGGTGCTGAACCATCTCTTTGGGACGCCTTCTTAAGGGAAGTCATTTCGAAGCCAATTTCGATTTTGCCGGTTGGTTTAGGTTACGTTGCTGGGGTTTTCGATTCCCAAGGATTAACTTGGCATGATAATATTTCCCACACCCGCACGGTAACTAATAATCCCGTAACTTTGGGAGTTCCGGGGGATTCGGGAAAAAGAATTCTCTTGGCTATTTTGGTTTCTCTGCTCTTCCTTTTAGGGGAAGCTACATTTGTTCTGGGATTTTTGGGGGAAATACTTGCGGAAGATCTTCCCATCAACCTTTGTTATTTCGATCCGGGAGCGGACTACTCTTACGGTTACTCAACCCATTTTGATGTCTTTGCCGAAGAAGGGGAAAAGTCGGTAGAGGGCGTGGATAAATTACGCCACTACCTGGAACAGGCTTATGACTACTCCTTTTATCTCGTAGCCCCTATTACTGCCAAGATTTCCCGAGCAAATGTTTGTTTTTACCAATTAAAAGAGAGCTTTTCCGACAGCTTTTCCGCTCACGGCGGAGGGCCCTTCCCGGCCTTTGCTTATTTTTCCCCGCAGGATTTTACCGTCCACTTTTCCGCCGAATTTCTGGATTCTGATATAGAGACGCAAAAAAACACAATTTACCATGAAACTAATCACTTTGTTCTGGAACTTTTCCTGCAGCAAAATGGTTATTTCCAGCAAGTTCCTTACTGGTTTGTGGAGGGGTTTGCGGAATTGGTTGGCAACTTCTACGGCGAAGAATCACGGCATTTACCAGAGATTAAGGACTCAGTAAGGGACAATTTCCGCCGGTGGGAGTCCTTGCAAACTTATGATGCTATTAACGAAGAGTTTTCCCCCGCCGATTTTTACTGGGAGGGTTTTATGAGTGTCTTTTTCCTGCAGGACAAGTTTGGTCAAACGGTTTTTAAGGATATCTTTCAGGAAATGATTACAAATGATTGGGACTTTTATACCGCTCTAGAGCAAGTTACCCAGGAAGATTTAGCTACCTTGCAAACTGAGTTTTTACAATGGTTGGAGAATTAATTAAAAAGGTTTTAAAGTTTATTTTGGTTTTGATTGGACTGGGCTGGCTGGCCTTTGGCACCTTATCCAGTTTGACGGAGAGCCAGAAAATTAACCGTTACAATCTTCGTTTCTCCTATCCTTCACAACAAGAGTTGATTTTAAATGCAATTAACCTGATTGTTGCTACCGATTGTGGGGGTTCGGCTACCTACCCCTGGTACTGCGACCACGCTACCTTTACAGTTGATGCTGTGGTAGCCTCGCATGAAGAGCTTTTTGCCATAGGAAAAGGTTTGCCACGCTCGGGGGGAGAGTTTTGGTGGTTAGGGGTTAAGAGGGAGGCGCAATGGAGTGAGATCCTCCTCCAGGATGAGGGGGAGGCTTTACCGCAGTGTGAGGAGATCAGCGAAATCCCCTCTGATATTTTTTCAGGATTCTTCCGCTACTGTTTAGAGGGCGTTAATCGCATTGACAGATCCTCTGAGGTTTTGCCATAGTCTCTAATAGAGTGGAACCAAAACGTAGTTTCTCCTCAGTCGATGCACTAAAGTTTGGTTTAGACCGAACGACCAAGAATTTTGGGCAAATTTGGTTAGTATTGGTTGTCTATTTTGTAGTATTCGTTGGGATCAATCTGCTTACGGCCTTCATCAACGGGCGTTCCCAGAACTTTCTTCTAATTCTCTCTGTTAATCTGGCTACTTTTATCCCGGCACTTTGGCTATCTTTAGGGATTATTAAAGTTTTTCTTAAAGTGGTTGATAATCAGCCGGTTACGCTTCCCGATTTGTTTTCCCAAACCGATAAAATTTTTAATTACATCTTGGCAAATATTGCTTACTTTCTCGTGGTCGTTTTCGGTTTTATTTTGCTTTTTATTCCTGGTTTAATTCTTTCCTACAAATACATTCTTTTTCCTTACTTTATTGTCGATCGGGGAATGGGACCCCTTGAGGCGCTAAAGGCCAGCGGGAAGGCTACTTCTGGAGTAAAGCTAAAGCTATTTGGTTTCACAATTTTAATTGGTTTGGTAGCGATGGCTGGGATGCTGGCACTCTTGGTCGGTCTGGTTTTTGCGACTCCGGTTTGCGCAATTGCCTTTACTTACGTTTACCGCACGCTTTCCGCTGATGCTGCTTAATTATGGAGTTCACTAATAATAATCTGCCCCAGCCCAGCGAAAATCCTACGATTTCACCGGGGGGAATTTCCCCCACTCCTTATCCCGCACCGGCCCCTGTTGACCCTACTCTGGCTCCTCTTCCACAAGCGATTGATTCAAATCCGCCACCAACCCCAAATGTGCAACCTTCCCCGGTTCCTCCTCCCCCTCCCGCACCATTAAACTTTCCACCCCAAACTACTGTTGTGCCAGTCCCTCCTCCTCTCCCACCCGTTTCGGGCCCTTCTCCGATTCCTCCTGCGGTTCCAAGTAGTATTCAAGTTCCTCCGGTCCCGCCTGTCCCCCCGGTTCCTGATTTTAATCCCAGCCCTTCTTCAGTCGGAGGATTGCTATCTAAGGCCGCGCTCGTCCTTTCCTTCCTTGTTTTAGGTTTCGGGACTTTTAGTGCTGTCACCGCCGAGCCCGTTGCCTCCTTGCCTGGGGAAGAAGTTAATTCTTGCACCGCGGAAAGGATTGGCCACCGTTATCCCTTGGCAGGAAATTTTGAAAGCCTTTTCCTGCATGCTGATTCCGATTATCCCAGCTATGAGGGGATTATTGTCCGCCAAAAAGCTGAGGACGGCATCGGAATGAGCTACGTCCTAACAACTAATTTCTTGCCGGAAGAAGAAGGTTCCTACTACCTCTGGGTAGCGGATCGTTGGTTTCCCGATCCTAATTCCGATAACGTCCTCCCTTGCAATGTAGTTCTGGTCGGGGAGCTGGAGAAGATTTCGGCCAGCGGCCCTTGGGTTATTTCCTTTAGCGATCAGCAGTATCCGGACGACTTTGCTGTTTTTGCGGTTACCAATCGCGGCTACGGCAGTCTTCCTAGCTATCACCAGTCTCAATTTTCTTTTGGTTTGGATGAGATTGTCCTCTTTGGTAGCTACGTCGATAACTGGGAGGAATAGTGGAACTCCAAAGTCAACCCCTCAGCCCATCACGAACAGTTAAGAAATTAAACCTTCTTTCAGCAGGATCGACGCCTTTACCTCAATGAAATTAGTTATCCAGCGCGTGAAGAAAGCCCAGGTGACGGTTTTGGAAAAGGGTGAGGTGGTGGGGAAGATTGGCCCCGGCCTTTTTATTTTGGTAGGAGTGGGAGAAGGGGACGAGGATGAAGCAGCCGATCGTCTGGCCCAGAAGGTAGTTAAAATGCGAATTCTGGCCGATGCGGCGGGAAAGATGAATCTTTCTATAAAAGACTCGGGTGGGGAGATCTTAGCCGTTTCCCAGTTCACCCTTTATGCCGATACCTCGGCGGGCAACCGTCCTTCCTTTATTAAGGCTGCCTCTCCCGATTTGGCCCAAAAGCTTTATGAGCGCTTTATCGAAAACTTAAGAAAGGAAGGTCTCAAGGTTGAAACCGGCCAATTTGGCTCCTATATGAAGATTGAGCCGGAGCTGGATGGCCCCGTGACGATAGTCTTGGAAGTTTAACCCCCTAAAGATTAAAGGCGTTGATCGTTAGCCGGCGGGGTTGCAGACGGTTGTTCCCCGCTGGTTTGGGCCGGCGGCTGAATTTGCGGTTCTGGCGCTTGAGTAGGAGGCAGCGGCGGTAAAGGAGTTGGGGTTGGAGTTTCCCCTTCAGGCAGATTAGGGGAGGCCTGCGGATAAGTTGGGGAAGTCGGTTCCGCTGGAACTTGGGGCTCGGGAAGAGGCGGCAAGGTGGGTTGGGGCTGGTAAGGGGCAACAGTTTCGGTGGGAGCTTGGGGAGTTGTTGGCAAAGGCGGAGCGGGTTTTTGGTATTGGGAATACTGTTCGGGATAAGCGGCGGGAGCGGGGGGAACTGCGGGAGGGACCGTCGCCAGCGTGGCGTAAGCGGCGGCTTGGCCGGCAACCGCCCGGGCATGATGTCTAATGAGGAAGATCAGGCCCGCCAAAAGAGATATACCGCTTAAAATTAAGAGAACTTGCCCCCCGCGGGTAGCGGTTAGGAAACGCACAATTGCCGGCGGAGTCTTGTCTTCCCCTGCGGCGATTTTCTGATCGGAAAGTTTGATCAGAGGATCGAGGATCCCAGCAATCGGGCTATAAAGCTCCAGCGCTTGGTAAAAGTTTTCTTTGGCCAGTCTGTAGTAGCTTCTTCCCAGGTTTTCCAATCCCATCTCAATTAGCTGGGAGCTTTCGCTTTGAGAAACTTGAATGCCGTTTTTTCCTAGTAACTTGCCAACTTCCGCCGCGGATACCCCGACGTTAAAATCGGCAGTGCCTCCGGAATTAATTCCGTAGGTTGAAACGGCGGCAACTTCGCCATTCTGGATAAGAATC
>Ga0209727_1001556_pt1 | contig 18407 bp, 28 predicted proteins | sample RifGroC1_FD_183995 | JGI IMG/M metagenome (GOLD analysis project Ga0209727, IMG submission 183995) | Groundwater microbial communities from Rifle, Colorado, USA - Groundwater C1 (SPAdes) (version 2) | ecosystem: Environmental > Aquatic > Deep subsurface > Groundwater | place: Rifle, Colorado...
AATTTTTTGATTGGGCAGGTTATGAAGAAGACGGAGAAGAGAGCTGACTTTAAAGTTGTGAAGAAAGTGATTGAGGTGCTGCTGAAATAAAGGAGAAGAGATGATACAATTACCCATAATCGGCGCTGTGCTTGAAGCGAGCGGAATGATGTTTGAGAAGAAGATGCTCAAGCGAAAAAATTTGGATTACAAAAATTACACTGTGTTTGAGTTTTTGTCGATTGTTGCTGTGATGGTGACTTTCGTCTGGTTTTTTTGGAGAATTGACAGTGCTGCTTATTTGGCAAAGAATTTATTGATTTTCGGGGCAGTTGTTTTGTCGTCGGTATTAGCGAATTTGCTGGTTTTTTATTCTTTGAAAAGAGAAAAAATTTCAGAGTTTGAGCCGGTGTGGCTGATGCAGCCGCTGTTTACAATTATTCTCGCGTTTATTTTTTACAGCTCTGAAAGGAATTGGACAATTGTTATTTTGGCTTTGATTGCGAGTGTTTCTTTAATTGCCAGCCATGTGAAAAAAAGCCATTTTGTTTATGACAAGTATATGCTTGCGGTTTTAGCAGGCGGATTTTTCTTTGCTGTTGAATTGGTTTTGTCTAATTCAATTCTTTCTTACTACTCTGGATTTACTTTTTATTTTCTCCGGTGTTTTTTTATTTTGGCTGTGACGTTTATGATTTACCGGCCGACGTTTAGGGTTTTGAGCCGGAGAAATATCTGGATGTTTTTAGCGGTCGGGTTTATTTGGGTTTTTTACAGAGTAATAATGTATTATGGATATGAGAATTATGGAATTGTTTTTACTACGATACTTTTTCTTTTGTCGCCGGTTTTCATATTTTTATCTGCTATGATTTTTTTTAAGGAAAGATCTTCTTGGAGAAATATTGTTTCGAGCGCGGTGATTGTTGCCTGCGTGGCTGCTGCGATTTTTCTCGGGGAATAAGAAAGTTTGATTCGCTTTTGCTCAGGTACTCGCTAAGACTGGGGAAAGTTCGACTCGCTCGCATCGCCTCGAAACTCGGCGACTCGCATCGGCGAACAGAGTGGGCCCAGAAGGAATTGAACCCTCGTCTCAAGGTCCGAAGCCTTGCATTCTATCCGCTGAACTATGAGCCCAGATTAAGAGTTTGAGCAGGGTTAAAAAAGCTATGGTTTCGGATTTTTGATAAACTAAAAGTTAATTATTTTTTGTCTGCTGTTTTGATGAGCCAGTAAATTCCTGCGATTATAAGCACGACGACGAGAACCCAAGTTATCCAGCCGAAGAACATCATGCTGTATCCGTAACCACCCCCCATCATGCCCATCATTCCGTATTGGGCGAATTTGTTCGCAAAACTGAAACTAAAAATTCCTGAGAGAAGGAAAACTGCGATAGCTACGATTATTATAATTGCGAGGGTATTGTTTTTTATTTCCATTTTTATATTAGAGAAGTTTGATATAAAAGAGTTATGAAACATAGTTCCTTTTGTAACAATAAGATTTAATAAACTAATTTTCTAGGGAAAGGGATGACGGAGAAGAAAGACACGAAACAAAACAGAAACAGCAAAGAACTTTTGACTAAGCGAAGCGAGGATTTTTCGGCTTGGTTTTCAGAGATAGTCCAGAAAGCAGAACTTGCTGATATGAGATACAATGTCAAAGGGTTTTTAGTTTTTCAGCCTTGGAGCGTATTTTCTATGGAAAAAATGTATGACATCTACGAAGAAGTTTTGCAGAAAAAAGGGCACAAACCTTATTACTTTCCGACGTTAATTCCAGAAAAAAATCTGAAAAAAGAAAGCTCACATCTTGGAGGTTTTACTCCTGAAGTCTTTTGGGTTACTCATGGTGGGGAGACAGAACTTGATGAAAAATTAGCTTTGAGGCCTACTTCTGAAACTGTTTTTTATCAGATGTTTAAATATTGGATTAGAAGCTACAAAGATTTGCCTTTCAAGACATACCAAAGAGCAAATGTTTTTAGATACGATACTAAAGCGACTCGTCCTTTTTTGAGAGGGCGGGAATTTTATTGGATTGAAGCGCATTGCGCGCACGCTAGTTTGCAAGATGCTGAGAAACAAGTCAAAGAAGACATGGAAACTACAGAAGAAGTCATGCATCAGATTTTTGGCTTGCCTTTTATATTTTTTGAGAGGCCTTCATGGGATAAGTTTCCTGGAGCTGCGAGAACATTTGCTGCGGATGTTTTAAATCCAGATGGAAGAGTTGTGCAACAGCCGTCTACTCATTTTATCAGCAACGAATTTTCAAGGGCTTTTGATATAAGATTCAAGAACAAAGACGAACAGGAAGATTATGTTTACATAACGTGTTATGGGCCGGCGATTTCTAGGATTTTTGCAAGCATTGCTATTGTGCATGGCGACGATAAGGGCCTGAGGTTTCCTTGGAAAATTGCACCTTTGCAAGTTGTTATTGTTCCTGTCAGCGATGATGAAAAGGTTGTTAAGAAAGCTAAAATGCTGGAAGAAACTGTTAAAAAAATTGCATCTGTTGAAGTTGATTTGAGTGAAAAAAGCGCTGGCGAGAAATTCAATTATTGGGAAATGAAAGGCGTGCCTGTGAGAATAGATGTTGGATTAAAAGACATGGCTAGCAAAAATATAACGGTGTTCCGGAGAGATTTGAATAAAAAAGAAATTATTAGCGAAAAGAGTTTAACTGGATATATTAAAAAAGTTGCTGACGAATGCGGGAAGAATTTGAGGGAACAGGCAGATAAATTATTTGAAGGAAAAATAAAAAATGTCAAGAATCTTGAAGAGATGAAAAAAGTTATCAAAGACGGAGGAATTGCGCGGTGTGGCTTTTGTTCTGTTGGAAAAGACGGAGAAAAGTGCGCTGGAGTTATTGAAAAAGAAATTGGCGCTGAAGTCAGGGGAACAAGGCTTGATGAAAAAGAGAAACCTAACGGAGAGTGTGTTGTTTGCGGCGAGGAAGCAAAAGAGATTGTTTATGTTGCGAGGAGTTATTAGATAAATTTTTATAACTGGTTCTTTTTAGTTTTGGATGGCGGAATTGAATTTTAATCTTGGGGATTATGTCAGAATAAGACTGGCGTTGAAAGAGCTTGAAGGGAGAGTTTTAGAGTCGACTGATAGTTCTGTTTTGCTTTTGAAATTAAATTCAGGATATAATATTGGGATTTCGAGGGATAATATTCTGGCGGGAAGGGTTTTGCGGAAATTTAAAGAGGATGCGAGTACGCAACCTGCGTTTTCCAAGCAAGTTGGAAAAGAAGAGGAGACTGAAAAATTTGAACCAAAGGAAGACGGAGAGAAGAAGAATATTGGATTGATAATTACTGGGGGGACGATTGCTTCCAAGCTGGATCCTAAAACTGGGGGAGTAAAACATTTAGTTGATATTTCTGAGTTCGCTAAATTTTATCCGGAGTTATTTAAGATTGTGAATGTTTCGAAAATTGATGTGCCGTTTATGATTGCGTCAGAGTCGATGACGTCGGAGCATTGGATTAAGATTGCTTCTTCCTGCGAGAAAATGCTAAATGACAAAAATATTTCCGGAGTGATTGTCACGCACGGGACGGATTTTTTGCATTATACTTCTGCTGCGCTTTCTTTTATGCTTAGGAATTTGAACAAGCCGGTTGTTTTGACTTATTCGCAGAAAAGCATTGACAGGGCTTCGTCGGATGCAAATTTAAATTTGCAATGCGCTGCGCGGGCTGCGATTTCCGACGCTGCCGAGATTATGTTAGTCGGACACGCTAATTCTGATGACGATTACTGCCATGCTCTTTTAGGAACGAAAGTACGGAAATTGCATTCGTCGAGAAGAGATGCGTTCAAACCAGTTAATATTTCTCCGTTGGCTCGCGTTTGGGCTGACAGAATTGAATGGCTTCGCGAGTATAAACCACGAAATGACGAGAAAGTTAAATTAGATACTGAGTTTTCTGAAAAAGTTGGACTGATAAAATTTTATCCAGGACAGGATTCTTCAATCTTAGATTATTATGCTTTGAAATATAAGGGAATTATTATCGAGGCTTCTGGACTTGGGCATCTGCCTGTTTCTGAATCAAGAGATAATTGGATTCCCAAGCTGAAAAAACATATTCGGAATGGGCTGGTTGTTTGTGTTGCTTCGCAGACGATTTTTGGGAGGGTTGATGGATTAGTTTATTCTAACGGGCGGGAGCTGCTAGACGCGGGAGTTATTTTTCTTGAAGATATGCTGGCTGAAACTGCTTTTGTTAAATTAGGATTTGTGCTGGGGCATTATGGATGGAAAGGGAATGTTCGCGAGAAGATGCTTGAGAATTTTTCTGGGGAGTTGAATCCTCGACTTGGCGGGGAGTTTTTGTAAGCGCTTAAAATATTCTGTTTTCTGGCCGCAATTAGACTCTTGTAAGAACCCTTCTCGGTTTCTTACCAACTTCCCCTTGCAATACGCTCAAGGCTGATACAATCGTGAGTCTTATCGGTAAAATTCGCTTTTGATGCGCCGCAATTGGACGCACAATTTTGTTTGGCTGTGCGTCTTATTTGTAAAATTTGCTCCGCAAATTTGGCGGCGCATCAACTTCGTGAATTTTCCGCGCGCTGAATTTTCTTTTAAAAATCTTTAAACTTTCGCAAGAAATCCGTCCTCTTTTAAGGGACGGATGAATTGCGCCGCAATGTATTTATTTCTAAATGTCTTGCTTTGAATGAGCTTGTTGTAGCTCATTGAACCATTCAATGTAGCTATAGCTTTCTCACTAAATAAATTTTTCGGAGGAAAAAATGGAAACACAAATGCAGATTAGCGAGAGCTCTACACAAATTCGAATAAGACAATACAAACACCATGAAAATTCGGTTGGAAGCAATTTAATGACGATACAGATAACAACAAAGTATCGTTACTGTATGATGCGAAAGGAGAAGATTGAAACTTTTTGCAGAGTTTCAATCGAAGAAGCATGTAGAAGGCACAAAATTGAAATTGTTATAATTGAAGTTTTGAAAGAACATGTGCACATGATTGTTGATTGCCCAAGAACTTTATCTGTTGCAATGCTGATGCAGATAATTAAGGGTTTGTCTGCTTACATTATTTTTCGGATTTGTCCTGATTTGAGAAAAAGATATCCGAGGGGGCATTTTTGGAGCGAAGGATATTTTTGTGAAGGGTGCGGAAGCGATTTTGAGAAAGCTTTGTCGTATATAAAAAATCAGAAAGTTCATCATGCAATTTAAGGACGCCGTCCTCCGCCGAAGGCGGATTTTTTGCGAAGCAAAAAACCTTTAGGGGACGGAGGATGTCACATAGCCAATCAAAAAGATATTCAAATGAATGAAAGAGTAACCAATGCCAAAGCGATGATAGACGGTGCTACAAAAGACCTTATTAACGCATACTTAGAAACGATTAGACAAATCTATGAAACTCGCGAGAAACAAAGAGGACACATTCAAGAAGGTTTAGAAAGATTTGTTGCTGGAATTGAAGAAGGAAAAATTCCCCACATTGTTTTAATAGACGATAATAGTTCATTATTTAGTCCAGAAAAAGCAAAAGAGATAAGAGAAGCTGCGGGTTTAAGTTTAAGACAGTTATCAAATTCAATAGGACTTACTAAATCAGCATTATCTGATTACGAGAAAGGAAAATTTCCAAGAAAGGCAACAAACTCTCGGAAATATCTTTCTTGGCTTAAAGAGCGGGGATACAATCCATTCAAAATTTAATTCTCGAATCCAAATTAATTTTTAATCTCTTTCTAAATTTTCTAAAACCCTTCTTACTCAAATTTCTTCGAAGCGCCAAACAAAACCAATATTTCAAATATCATCCCAATAACTCCTAACAATCCAATCACTCCCCAGCCGACTAAAATTAAAATTCCATACGTTCCAACAGCATTAATCGAGGGTAAAATGTCAGTAGAACTAGGAAAAGAAATATCTAGCGAATACGCCCAAAAAGCAGAACCAATTATCAAAAGATTAATCAAAATAATATCTATCAATTTCAAAATTCCGGCTGCCTTGCTGAACTTAACTTGCGAATTTATTCTAATCAAGCCCAAAGCGAAGATAATCTGCCCGACGAAAAGAACAATTATCGTAAGAGTCATCAAAATACCGAAAACAATTCCAATTGTTTTAGACGAAGAAACGTCAGAAGTAGTATTAGTCAGCAAAGAAGACAAATCATTCCAGTACAAAGTAGCTACAAGAACAGAAATCGCAGCAAAGATAATGATTCCAACAAGAGTCATCCACGCGCCGATTTTAATCTTTTTTTCATCAGCTCCTTTTCCAAGTTTTACAAATCCGCAAGAATACATCAAAATAAAAACAAAAAATAATGCAAATGGAATATAAATCATCAAAGCATTTGCAAACAACGTCGGAATAGCCATTCTAAAAACACCGTATAAAATCCCCAAAGCCAAAAGAATAATTCCGCTGATTCCGGCAAATTTCATCCATTTCATTCCCCCGCTAGTTTTTCCTCCGCCAGCCAGTTTATTTTCAAAAGAACTTTTTATAGGCCCAGATTCTTTTTTAGCAAAAGGTTCAAAATCCGAAAATTTATCAGCAGCAGGCATTGTAGTATTTTCAACAACCTTCACAGCCTCGTCAACATCTAAAATTTTAAAACCACCCTCTAATAATTTCTGCCTCAACAAAGAAATTTTAAATCCTCTCTTTTGTCCTTCCTGCAAATATTTAACAATATCTTGGTTCACCATTATTTCCTCTTTCTTTTTATTACTACAATCCCAATGTTTAAAAACCTTTATGCTGGCTACGCCTAGACAGCATTCGGCGCAGCCGATATTCTATCACAAGACTTAAAAACCTTCTCAATCCCTAAAATATTGTGAGTCAGATAGCTGACTTCGGAACTATGCTGTTAAATCAGCAAACAATAAAATAATTGTTTAGTTCTGAGGAAGGTCCGGGCATCATAAGAAGCGATTGGTTGAAAAACCAAGTGTCGCGAGGCACAGCTCCGGAACAGAAACGACACAGCTCTCGTCGAGAAATGAACCTTGCGGAGATTTGATGAAACGGCCGTCTTCGCTGATGCAAGAGCCCAAGCCGCTCGCTAAGACAGATGTCAGCGCGCACTGTTCGCAAAACGAAGTGCGACAAAACCTGGCCTATTTCTGACTCACATTTTTATTGATTTAATTTTTCTAAAAACATTTAAAACCCCAATAATTCTAAAACCTTTGAAGGGACGGTAGCTCAGTGGGAGAGCACACGACTGAAGCTCGTGGTGTCGAGGGTTCGATTCCCTCTCGTCCCATTTCGTGTTCCGTAGGGAGTACCCGAGCAAGAGAACACGAAATTTCTTTTTCCTCTCGTCCCAGTTTGTTCACCGTTCGGCGTCGAGTAATCTCGACGACGTATGGGGACGTACTCGTCACCTAGCGAGTACCCGAGCAAGAGAACACGAAATTTCCATATCTCTATTTATTCTCCCAAAACATTTATAAAACTCTTCTCCCTAAATACGACATGCCAAAAGAGGAAACAAAAAATAATAACTGTGGATTAACAGCAGTTATCTTGGGAATTTTAAGTATCTTATTCGCAGGAATAAATGGTTTAATCTTAGCAATCCTCGCTCTAACATTCGCATCAAAACAAAACCCGCAAAACATCTGGTCAAGAAGAGGAAAAACACTCGGAATAATTGGATTAGTCTGCAGCATAATCGCAATAATTATTTTAATCTGGCTTTACAAAAATCCAGGAATCTTAAATCAATACATTCCAACACAATAAAATGAAAAATAAAAAAGCAGCAATCGAACTCTCAATCGGCACAATCGTCATAATCGTTCTGGCAATGTCAATGCTGATTCTCGGGCTTGTTTTTATAAGAACGATTTTTGTCACTTCTACAGATAGTATAAAAGACATAGATCAAGGAGTCAAAAGCAAAATCAACGAGCTTTTTGCAACTGATAAAAAAACAATTGTTATTTTCCCAGATTCAGGACTTGTTAAAATCAAACGAGGTTCTAGAGATTCTGGATTCGCTGTTGCTTTAGGAAACACAGCAGATACTCAAGCAACTCTTCAGTATGAAGCAACTATGGAAGCGGGAGAATGTCCAAGCACTGTCTTAAACGATGTCACTATGATTGCGCCAGGCCAGTCTAGCGACATTGTGATTGATGCAAAAAGAGCAATGCAGAACCCAATTCATATTATCTTCTCTGTCCCAGAAAATGCACCGCTTTGTACGTTTACAGTAAAAATTGTTGCTTCAGGAGATGCGACAGAAACAACATTTATGTCAGTAGAAATAGAGTCCTAATCTTACCAAATCCTTATGTAAAATTCTTCGCATTTATATCTTGAAAACCTCAACAATTAAAAACCCCGCATATTTTCTTCTTTGATGAAATACCCTATAGAAAACTACCAAAAATACAAATGGTTCTTTACCCAAAGTAAAAAATTAGTAATAGGCGGAAAATCAGCAGAGCAAAACGACGAACTCCTAAAATTTCTCAAAAATAAAAGCGAAGACTATATCGTAATGCACACTCACGCCCCAGGAAGCCCCTTCTCAGTTATCTTGGCGCCAATAGAAGAAATAAAAAAAGAAGACTTGGACGAAACAGCAGTTTTCACAGCATCTTTTTCAAGAGCCTGGAAACTAAACAAGAAAAAAGCAGTAATAGACATCTTCAAACTTTCGTCGCTAAACAAAACAAAAATGATGAAAACAGGCACATGGGGCGTAAAAGAAAAATTATCCAGCAAAATCGTCTCTCTTGAATTAGTTCTCGCAAAACAAAACAATATTTTAAGGGCAGTTCCAGAACAATCAGCAAAAACTTTCTTCCTGAAAATCCTTCCGGGAAAAATAGATAAAACAAAAATTATTCCGGAAATTCAAAAGCATATTCCTAAATCAACCGCAGAGGAAATTCTGCAGGCACTTCCGACGGGAGGAATTCAAATATCAAAATGAATCTCTTCGCAGCAAAATTCCAAATCGGCAAGCAAGGAGTTACAGACGGAGTCATTAACTCTTTAAACAACGCGATGAAATCCCACAGGCAAGTCAGAGTTTCTGTATTAAAATCAGCAACGAGAAACAGGGAAGAACTAAAAAAAATCGCAGAAAACTTGAAGAATAAAATAAAATACAAAACATCCTGCAGAGTAATCGGCTATACAATTATTCTGATAAAAACCAAGTAAAAACATTTAAAACCCCACATTTTCATACTCTCCTATCTAATAAAATGTCCCAAGATATAAGAACAATCGAACCGGGAAAATACAACAAACTTTTAGCAGAAGCGCTGAAAAAAATTCCAGAAATTAAAGAGCCAGAATGGAGCTATTTTGTTAAAACATCAACGCACAAAGCCCGTCCTTGCGTAGAAGAAGATTTCTGGTACAAAAGAACAGCTTCAATCCTAAGACAAATTTACATTAAAGGAATCGTCGGAGTCGAAAGATTAAGAACAAGGTACGGTGGAAGAAAAGACAGAGGAGCCCGCCCCCCAGAATTCAGAAAATCAGGCGGAAAAATAATTAGAACAATTTTGCAGCAATTAGAATCAGCAGGCCTGGCAGAAAAATACAAAGGCAAGCACTCAGGCAGAAAACTTACAGAAAAAGGAAAAGAATTTTTAGAATCAATCGGAGCAAAATAAAATGACTGGCGAAATAAATCAAAAGAAAACAAAATTAAGCGTAGCGAACAGAAAAACAAAATGGGCGCCGTTCTGGGCAGTCCTGAAAAAATACGGCAAAGGCAAGCGCGTTCATCCATCGGCAATGACTGTGAAAAAAAGACATTGGAGACAGACGAAATTAAAAATTAAACCACGAAGAATGAAGAAACAACAATTAGGTTAAAATGGCAGATAAAACAGAAACACTAACACGAGAATACACAATCCCTCTAAGAAAAGAATGGAGAAAAGTAGCAAATTACCGTCGGGCAGGCAGAGCCGCAAAAGCAATCAAAAAATTCATAGCAAAGCACATGAAAGTTCCCGAAAGAGACGTTTCAAAAGTAAAACTAGATATGTATCTTAATAACGAAATCTGGTTCAGAGGAAGAAGAAAACCTCCTGCAAAAATAAAAATCAAAGCAATAAAAGAAGGCGATATAGTCAAAGTGATGTTAGCAGAAACTCCAAAGCAGATAAAATTCGCAAAACAAAAGCACGACAAATTCCATAAAGAATCTGAAAAAATAAAGGAAGCTCCTGAAAAAGAAAAGGAAGAAAAAACAGAAGTAGAAAAGAAAAACGAAAAAGAAAAAGAACAGGCGTCTGCAATTCAAAAAGAACAAATCGCAGAGCAAAAAGCAGCAGTGCAAAAGCACGTTCCAAAAGAAAACAAAACTCCTATCAGAAGACTTGCTCTTAAGAAGTAATCTCTCCACAATCTAAATCCTTATAAACCAAATAATCAAATTTTTTCAATGCCTTTGTTTACACTAACTATTTTAAGAAAACAGCTTAAAAAACAAACAGAGTTAGCCAAGAAAGGCCTTCTTCCAAGAACTCATTTTCCAAATGCTAGCGAGAGGTATGAAAGTCCGGATGGAAGATTGAATATTTTTTATAATGGAAGGCAGCCCGGAGGCAACGATGTCATCGACGCAAAAGACATGGCGAAGGAAGGAAGAACTCTAAAAGTTATAGGATATAATATCAGAGAGGCATTTATGAGAGATTTTGTCGAAGCAAGAGCACTAACTCACTTAATCGAAGACAATCCAACTTATCTCAGAGCATATAATATCATGGCAGACGGAGTTAGTTTAGTTGCAGTTTTTGATAATGGCGCAGGATTTGCGCAATTTTACGACATAAAACAGGCAGAAAAAGATGCAAACAAAAAAAAGCAAGGAGCTTTTTCAAATATTTTCGTTGTAGAAAAAGAAATTACCAAAGGCAGAGCACAGGACATAAGAAGAGACGGCGCAACCCCAGTTTCCTTAAGGGATATAGATGCAGGAGTTTATTCTCCAGCAGGTATGCTCTACTACGTTTTAAGAACGCGATAACCCAAGATTTATAATCTCTCACTTCCATATTAATTCATGAAAAAGAGAATTAACTGGAAGATTCTAGCCCTTTCGTTTTTAGTTGTCTTGCTTGTCGCCGCAGCAGGAAGTTTATTTGCGTCGTCAAAAAGAAATACAGAATGGTATCAGTCAATAAAACCAGAAATCACGCCGCCGAATTACATCTTCCCGCTTGTCTGGAATATTCTCTTTACTCTGATTGCAATTTCTCTTTACATCGCGTGGACAAGTTCCAGTCCCAAGCAAAAAAATAAACTGATATTATTTTTCGGAATTAATCTTGCGTTAAATCTTGTCTGGAGCATAATATTCTTCACATTAAAAAATCCAGCGCTAGCCTTCGCAGAGTTAATTTTGTTTTGGCTCTCAATTATTTACATTCTAATAATAACCTACAAAATAAATAAAATCTCAGCGTATCTTTTGGTGCCTTATCTTCTTTGGGTGACTTTCGCAGGATACCTGAATTATCTAATTGTATTTCAATAATTTTATAACGTCTCTTTTCTAAATACCCTCATGTTGCAAATTCAGCAAGAATTAAAATCTCTGGCAAATCCAGAAAAAGCAAAACTCCTACAAAAATTTTTCAAAACAGGAAAAGGAGAATACGCAGAAGGAGATATCTTCCTCGGAATTCCAGTTCCAGTAATAAGGCAAACAATAAAAAATTATTTTTCTCTCGAATATCAAGAACTTTCCGAGCTTCTAAATTCAAAAATTCACGAAGAGCGTTTAGCCGCATTATTAATTCTAACTAAAAAATTCAAAAAAGCAAAAAAAGACCACAAAGAAAAATACAAAATCCACCAATTTTATTTGGACAATACAAAAAACATAAACAACTGGGATTTAGTTGATTTATCAGCGCCAAATATCCTCGGAGAATTCCTCTTAACAAATCAAGACCAATCAATCTTAAAGCACCTCGCCAAATCAAATAATCTCTGGGAAAAAAGAATCGCAGTTATCTCAACATTAGCATTCATAAAAAAATACAAATTCGGAGAAACTCTCGCACTCTCTCAGATGTTGATTAACGACGAGCACGACTTAATTCACAAAGCAGTCGGCTGGATGCTGAGAGAAATAGGAAAAAGAAATATTGAAACATTGGAAATCTTCCTGAAACAAAATTACAAGCAAATGCCGAGAACAATGCTGAGATATTCAATTGAAAAATTCCCGAAAGAAAAAAGACAGAGATACTTGAAAGGTGAAATATGATAAATCTAGAAAAAATCCAAGCAGAAAAACCCCTCAAAGAATTATTAAACTTTTCCTTAATCAATATAGACAAACCAGCAGGCCCAACTTCTTTCTCAGTCTCAAATTTTATCTGCAAATCGCTAAACCTAAACAAAACATCCCACATGGGAACTTTGGATCCCCAAGTCACAGGTGTCCTTCCAATAACACTGGGCAGAGCTTGCCGTTTAGCCGAATATTTTATGCATCGCAACAAAACTTACGTCGGTATAATGAGATTGCACGAAGATATTCCAACAGCGAAATTGAAAAAATTAATGAAATCTTTCGAAAGAGAAATAACTCAAACTCCTCCATTAAGATCAAGAGTGAAGCGTGCGCCGCGCCAGCGTCAAATCTTCTCTTTTAATCTTCTAGAAAAAGAAGGCAAGGACGTTTTATTCGAAGCAGAAGTCCAGGCAGGCACTTACATCAGAACTTTATGCGTCGCGCTAGGCGAAAAAATCAGCGGCGCGCACATGCTGGAACTAAGAAGAACAAAAGCAGGAATTTTCACAGAAGAAAATTTAATAAATCTTTACGATTTTGAATCTGCTGTAGAAAAATACAAAACCGGCGATGAATCTTCTCTGCGAAAAATTCTTATCCCTGCAGAAATTCTCTCCCAAGTTCTTCCAGTAGTCCAAGTAAAAGAATCGTCGGTAAAACAACTCCTGACAGGCAAGCCAATTCACAAATCAGACATTTCGTCTAAAGAAGAATTCAAACTCGGAGAAAAAATATTAGCCTTCCACAACCAAACATTTATAGAAGTTGCATCAGTGATAAATCAAGGAGACATAATCGCAAAGCCAGAATTTGTGTTTAATTAAAATGAGACAATTTATCTACTACAGCAGAACAGCCCCGACATCCGGCGGAAAAATAAAAGAAGATTTGCAAAAAGCAGGGAGACTTGACATAGCAATTCACACAGTCATAGCTGCATTTTTTCTGTCTCATAAAATCAGAACAGATGTAAAACTTCATCTTGTCTTCGCAGGCCCGCCAGACCCATGCAAACATTTAGAATTAAAGCCAGTCACAGAAGGAGAAACAGGCGTCGACAAAATCTACATCAACAAATCAAACATCTCGACAATAATTAAAAAAATGCTTTACAAATATCGGGAGGGCATAAAACACGAAGTCTTCCCGGGATTCTGGATAGAAAAAAAATCACTTCTTCAGCTAGTAAGCGAACTTCAAAAAGAAAATAAAGAGTTATACATTTTAGACGCAAAAGGAGAAGACATTCGTTCTCTCGATATAAAACCAAATCCCGTTTTTATCTTAGGCGACCACGTCGGCTTGCCCGATAAAGAGCTTAGAAGAATAAAATCCATCGCAATTCCTGTCTCAATAGGAAAAGAAACTTATTTTGCCTCGCAAACAGTTGCCATTGTAAATAACGAACTAGACAGGCGGCAACTATAATTCTGCTACAACAATAATTATAAACTCAATAACTTCTAAAAACACCATGGCGAAACGCACAAAACCTAAAATCATCAGGGGAAAGTTTAAAGTAAACAACTATACTTGCGGCCCTGAAATGGACTGTCCTGGAGCAACTAGAACAGGCCCAGACAGAAAATATATGGATCCAAAATTCGGACATAACTATATCGTAACTGAACAATTAAAGGGAGAAGGGCTAACAGAAGAAGACTATACAGACGCAAGAACTCTTGCAAATACTCTTTTAAATCGTAATCCCCGAAGAAATGTAAAAATATTAGTAGAAGTATCCAAAGTAGAATTCAGATAATTATTCATCATACTCACGAGGAGAAAATAAAAATGGCAAAAGGAGCATCAATAAAATTCAAATCCTATAGAGAAACTATACCTCAAATTCTAGGACTTTTAAAATTAGACAGAGAGATAAAAAAATACGACAAAATCGTCCTAAAACCTTTCTTGAGAAACGCAGAGCAATATGCGTCAGCAGAATTCACAGAAGAAGTTTTAAAATTCTGCCTCTATAATAAAAATCCTGTTTCAGAAATATTCATAGCAGAAGCAGCAGACGGCTACAACACAATGGAATTATTTGAAGCATTAGGTTACAGAGCACTGGCAGAAAAATATTCAGTTGGGCTAATCGACTTAAACAACACAGAAACAGAAGAAATTAGAGACGGACTTTTCCTGAAATTCGAATCAATTAATTATCCTAAAATATTATCAGAGAGCTTTGTCATCACTCTCCCAAAATTATTCGCAGACCCCGAGTTAAATTTCTCTGGAGCGCTTTCCAGCATGATAAATTCTTTTCCAGCGTCGCATTATAAGGGATTTTTCTCCAAAACAAAAAACAAAATAAGAAAATGGCCGGTTAAATTTTCTATTCACGACGCAATAAGATGCAAAATGCCAAACTTTGCAGTAATAGATGCATCAGAAAAAGGAATGATACTCGCAGGCATGCCGATTTCATTGGACAAACAGGCAGCTAAATTGCTCGGAATGGACGAAAAAACAGTTCCGCATCTAAAAACAATAATTGATAGTTTTGAAAACCTAGAACAGCCCCAAATCATTCCAGCAAGCCAATAGCAAATTATATTAACTCTCTCAGATATCTATTAAAATGAAAAAAGCAATACGACTTTTTATACAAGGCACTGTTCAGGGAATTTTCTTCAGGCAGTTCATAAAAGAGCACGCAGAAAAAAATAAAGTCGCCGGTTTCCTGAGAAATCTTGAAGACGGAAGAGTGGAAATTTTTCTGGAAGGCAATACAGAAAACGTCGACGCAATGGCAGCAGTCTGCAGGCGCGGCCCCTCGCATTCCAACATAAGAAACGTCGAGGAAAAACCCGAGAGACTCCAGGATTTCAAGGAATTTAAGATTTTTAATTTCTAAATCCAGATAAATTTAAATAACAAATGTCTCAAATAATTCCATGAGAAAATTCGAAAGAGACAAAATCATTAACGAACTAGACCCCACGCTTAGAGAATGTTTCATGCCTTTAACAGGAGCATATAATTATATGAGACGAACAATGCAATATATTCCAAAATACATAGGCGACAGAGAAATATCTAAAGAGCACTTCATTGGCACAATAAAAGTTGGAATGGCTCAGGGCCTTGTTATCGGCCCGTCAGCGATATTTTTGTATGCACTTTGCAGATTAGCATCAAACCAGTAACTTATATAAATCCCCTTTCTCTAATACAAAAATGGGTCGCGAAGAACAAATCATTTCTGAAAGACTAAGAAAATTAAAAGAGCTAAGAGCCCAGGGAATAAATCCCTACCCCCACAAATTCGAAAAAAAAGATTCAACAACAGAACTCCACGAAAAATATTCAAAATTAAAAAATAATGCCTCTGCAAGCTACAAGGCAAAAATCGCCGGAAGACTTCTCAACACAAGAGACTTCGGAAAAATTGCCTTCGGCTCTTTGCAGGACAACGCAGGAAAAATCCAAATCGTCTTGCAGGAAAAACAAACTCCCGAAAAAACAAAACAATTTTTTAAAAAGTATATTGATTCAGGCGATTTCATCGGCGTCGAAGGCCCTGTAATAAGAACAGAGCGCGGCGAACTTTCAATAATGGCAAAGAAAATAGAGCTTCTCTCAAAATCAATTCTTCCCCCTCCAGAAAAATTTCACGGTTTGCAGGACGACGAAGAAAGATTAAGAAAGCGCTACCTGGAAATAATCTCAAATCCCGAGACAAAAGAACTATTTATCAAAAAATCAAAATTCTGGAACACAATCCGTTCTTTCCTGATTGAAAAAAGATTTCTTGAAGTCGAAACACCTGTCTTGGAAACTTCAGCAGGCGGCGCAGCCGCAACACCGTTCAGAACACGCCACAATTCTTTGGATATCGACGTTTTCCTGAGAATTTCAATGGGCGAACTCTGGCAGAAAAAATTAATGGTCGCAGGATACGAAAAAACATTTGAAATCGGAAGGCAGTTCAGAAACGAAGGAATGGATATGGAGCATCTGCAAGACTACACTCAAATGGAATTCTACTGGGCATACGCAGATTTTAACGACGGCATGAAATTAGTTGAAGAAATGTACAAAAAAGTCGCGAAAGAAATTCTAGGAACTCTTAAATTTGAAACTCATGGATACAAAATCGATTTAGGAAAAAAATGGCAGCTCTACGATTACGAAAAAACAATAGAAAAATACACGGGCATCAACATCTACAAAGCAAATGAAAAGCAAATCTTAGACGCAATATCAAAACTAAATGTCGAACACCGAAAAGGAGTTGATAAATGGAGATTAGTTGATTCGCTGTGGAAATATTGCCGAAAAAAAATCGCAGGCCCTGGCTTCTTGATTAACCAGCCAGTTGAAATCACTCCGTTGGCAAAAAGAAACCCAAAAGACCCAAGAAAAGTTGAGCAGTTTCAGGTAATCATAGCAGGAACAGAATTAGGCAATGGTTACTCTGAGTTAAACGACGCACTCGATCAGGAGCAGAGATTCATTGAACAGCAAAAACTCAAAGAAGCCGGAGACACAGAAGCCCAGTCCCACGACAAGGAATTTGTCGAAGCCCTGAAATACGGAATGCCCCCAACCTGCGGATTCGGCGTCTCAGAAAGATTATTCGCGTATTTATTGGATAAGCCAATCAGAGAATGCGTTATTTTTCCGCTAATGAAACCAATCGAAAAGGAGGCAAAAATAAATGGTTGATTTAATAATAAAAAGCAAAATCAAGGAAGCTGTCAAAGAACTAAATGTTTCTTCCGACGTCCCAGAAGAACTAAATAAAAAAGTTAATCATCTTCTGGAAGAAGCAGCCTGGCGCGCGAAAGCCAACGGCAGAAGAACTCTGCAGGCGAAGGATTTATAGCTAATTATAAAAATACTTCTTAACAAATTATAGCATGAAAAAAGAGGACAATTCTAAAATATCTAAATCTCTAATGGGCAAGCGAAGCCGCGCCGCAGGCGCGAGATTCGAAATCAAAGTCAGAAATCACCTCGAAGAAAACAAATGGATAACAGACAAGTGGACAAAAAACGTCGACCTAGAATTAAAAAAACTCATCCCCGCAAAAAGAAAATTCAATCCCTTCAACAGAGTAATGTCAATCGGCACCGGCTTCCCCGACTTCATCGCATTCAAGCAAATCGTAGGAAAAAAAGAAGAAGAGTTTCACGTCTACAAACTAATCGGAGTCGAAGCAAAACAAAAAGGAGTCTTAGATAAAATAGAAAAAGAAAAATGCCAATTCCTCCTGGACAATAATATCTTCAGGCACATCCTCGTAGCAAAAAAAGCAGAAAAAAGAGGCAAAGTAGAATACATAGACTTCGTAACGAAAAAACCATTCGAGATTTTCTGATTATTTAACAAATTCAACATTCTTCATTCCCTCAAATTCTTTGTCTCCCGTAAGAAATTTCATGTTGTTTCGAAGAGCATAAACATATCCGATACAATCAGCATACGATAAATCTTTTTTCTTGTATTCTTTTCTGAATTTGACAGCTTCTTTCAAAGTTTCATCATCAATATTAACAACAGAATCTTTGTATTGCTCAAATACGATATCTGACGTCTTTTCGTCAAAATTGTTTTGCACATACCAATAAATTTCTGCAAGATTAAAAACTGTAATTGTTGTTTCTTCTTCAATATATTTTGAATAATTTTGATTCTCTTTAAGAATTTCGATAACAGCGTAGCTATCAAAAAAATAACTTATTTCCATTCTCTTTCTCTGTCAGACTCGCTCAACCACCCCCGCCGCATCTCATCTTTTATTTTCTGTGTCGGCTCTTTAATCTTTCCCTTTAGAAATCCAAACAAAACTCCTGCTTTTGGTCTAATCCCTTCGATAGTTATAGTTAATTCCGAATTCTCTTTAATTCTTCTTTTCTCAACTACTTCCTTCGGAATAATCACAGCTAATGAACTTCCCCATTTCTTTGCGCGCGTTTTAATTTCCATAGAATTAGTGAGATTTAGTGATATTTAAGCTTTTCTTCGTGAATAAATAATTCTTAACAAAAATTGAGATTTTCTAACCAAAATATTTCAGTTTAATAGCATAAGCAAAAAATCCTAATGCAATTAAAAAACAGATTGCAATTGCCAAGATAATCAAAAT
>Ga0209727_1001560_pt1 | contig 18388 bp, 18 predicted proteins | sample RifGroC1_FD_183995 | JGI IMG/M metagenome (GOLD analysis project Ga0209727, IMG submission 183995) | Groundwater microbial communities from Rifle, Colorado, USA - Groundwater C1 (SPAdes) (version 2) | ecosystem: Environmental > Aquatic > Deep subsurface > Groundwater | place: Rifle, Colorado...
CCCAATATTCGCTAAGATATAGTAGCATCATCAATCAACATCGTCAACTTCTTCATTTCTTGTCATCTTTCTGCTATTCTTTATATTATCTATGAAACATCCGATAGAACAAATTCATCATACCTTGGCTCACGTTATGGCTGCCGCCGTTCAACAACTTTATCCGGATACTAAATTTGGTATTGGTCCCATTATCGATAATGGTTTTTATTACGACTTTGACTCTAGCCATAAATTCACCGAAGCCGATTTTATGGATATAGAGAAACGCATGCGACAAATCATCCAAGACAAAATAGCCGTTGAGCATATCTATAAACCGGCAGATGAGGCAATCGACGAGAATAAGGCATCCGGCCAAATATATAAAGTTGAGCTATTGGAGGAAATAAAACGTGGAGATCGCCTAGCCATTACTGATGTCGATATTGAGCAACAGAAAGATGGGAATATAAGCTTTTATAAAATTGGAGAGTTTTCTGATCTCTGTAGGGGTCCTCATGTTGAGAATACTGGCGACTTGCCGAAAGATGGCTTCAAGTTAACTCATGTCGCCGGAGCATATTGGCGTGGCAATGAGAAAAATAAAATGATGGCACGTATTTATGCCGTAGCTTTTGAGAGCAAGGATGAGCTAGAAAAGTATTTTAGCCTGTTAGAAGAGGCTAAGAAAAGAGATCATAAGAAAATTGGAAAAGATTTGGGCTTATTCACGTTTAGTCCTCTAGTTGGAGCTGGTCTTCCGCTTCTACTGCCTAATGGAGAGAGGGTCAAAAAAGAGCTAGAAGATTTTATCAGGTCTGAAAAAGAAAAGAGAGGCTATAGCTTCGTAGCCATACCCCACATCGCTAAAACTGACCTATACGTCAAAAGCGGTCATATGGGTAAATATGACGCCATGATGCCAGTCATGACCGACGAAGAGGGCGATACTTATGTTATGAAGGCTATGAATTGTCCTCATCATTTTGAGATATACAATTCTCAGCCCCATAGCTATCGCGACCTACCCTATCGCATCGCAGAGAATACAACCGTATATAGAAACGAAAAGAGTGGTGAGCTGTCGGGCTTAACTAGAGTCAAGGCCATAACTCAAGACGATACTCATCATTTCGTACGTCACGACCAGATAGAAAGCGAGATAGAAATGATCCTAGGATTGATGACTACCGTTTTCAATATTTTTGATTTTAATAATTTTAGAGTCCAGATATCGGTACGTGATCCAAATAACAAAGAAAAATATTTCGGGGATAATGAGTTGTGGGATAGGTCTGAAGGCATTCTTATTGATGCGGCCAAGAAATGGGGTAAGCCATATACCGTTCAAGATGGTGAAGCAGCTTTCTATGGACCTAAGATAGATATTATGGTTAAAGACTCGATCGGCAGAGAATGGCAGCTAACAACGGTCCAACTCGACTTTAATCAGCCAGAGAATTTTGACATGACCTACATAGCACAAGATGGCTCCAAACAACGCCCGGCTGTTCTACATGTAGCTATTCTGGGCTCAATAGAACGTTTTATGGGAATTTTAATTGAACATTATGCCGGAGCCTTACCGACATGGTTATCGCCCATCCAAGCATCGGTTATCCCAATCAGTGATAAGCAAAAAGATTTTGCCCAAAAGATCTATGACGAATTAATTAAGGCTGGAACAAGAACTAAGCTTAATGATGCTAATGAGACTCTCGGTAAAAGAATTCGCGCGGACGAAATGCAAAAGATCCCCTATCTATTAATTGTTGGGGACAAAGAGATTGAGGCTGAAGCCGTGGCTGTCCGTCAAAGAGGTAAGGGCGATCTTGGTCAAATTGCTATCAACAAATTGATTTCTCAATTGCAGGAAGAGATCAAGGATAAGAAATAAATTATAAAAACGCCCGATGGGGCGTTTTTCTGATGGTCTACCATTCAATCCTAAAGACAATTTGTACTCCATCTGGATCAGCGTGGTCGCCCCTATATACTTCTATCCTACTCATAACTGTAAATTTCTCCTGAGTCAATTTTTTCTGAACGGCTTTGGCTAGAGCCACATTCTTTTTACTAGGTACGAGAGTCTTTCTTTTTGTTCCAGGAGACTGATAGCCTTCGAAATCGTTAGTAACATTGAATGTTATAGACCCATGATGCTGGTCGAGGTTGATCTGCCTAGAATCAACTAGATGTCTCCTGATAGCACTCAGAATCTCGTCAAACTTATTTTCAATTTCATCTGTGGTCGGACTTACTCTTATAGCTTCGGCTTCTTGCTTTAAGGCATTTTTAATAAGTTGGACTCTATTGTTGGCCCTTGCTAGGATGGCCTCAGCCTCGAGTAAATCCATGAGTGAGTATCTGGATTGAGTCACGTGATTTCCTTATCTAAAAGAACTTGAGATGATATTAATGTATCTACCATTAATGTCAAGAAAAGGCCTAAGATCATATACCATCAAAGTAATCAGAAATAAAAACCCCAAAAGGGGTTTGTCAGTTATCGGCCCAGCCGGAAACAACAATCTTGATACAACAGCCCGGATTAGGATCGTGAGCATCGGAATATCTATGAAACACTGCTTTCGCCCTAAGACCTCTTAGCTCAAGTCTCTCCACTATCCTAGGTACGACTTCATTGGGCTCATAGTCTATGGCAATAGCATTATCGGGACTACTCATTATTGGGACCCAAGCTTCAGCTGAACCATTTTTGGCATCTTCTTTCACTGCTGCTATAATTACCCGGATATGGTCTTCGGCTAGTTTATTCAATCTTTCATTCTCGCGACGATTTCGCTCCTTAGCATTAAGCGTATCAGCTATACGTTTTGCCTCAGCTTCCTTATCTATATTAGCTTTTTCCATAGCTAATCTCTGCCTGTTTGCTTGATACGATGCTCTAAGTTGAGCTAATAAACCTACTGGTTCAGCCATGCCTATCTCCTTATCTAAAAGAACTTGAGATGATATTAATGTATCTACCATTAATGTCAAGAAAATAAAAAAGCCTCAGGATATGAGGCTAGATCAGGCTGACCGTAAACCTAATTTTATATACATGGTACCTGGGATCGTAATCCCATGGACTGGCCTCACTCGCAATAACGTGATCCACGTCAGTAACACTAATGTCGATGCCATAAAAACGATTAACGGCTTCTGCCCATATTGATAGTCTCTTATTCAGAGAGTGCCTGAATTCTGGAGCATAAACAATTGTGATCTCGTTGTTGCTTTCATTGAAATCAAGCGAAGCTTTTATCCTGACAAAGGTCGATATAGTATACGCTCTAGCGCTCAGATCTTCCTTGACCCTTCTCAATATATCTTCTTCGAGAGATTGTACATAACTTCTGGCAGTAATTACCTTTAAAAATTTCTTAACCACACTATCTACAACTGGTGCCCACTTCTTTAATTCCCTCCTTTTTGCGTGATTACGCCTCTTTTGCTCTTTCTTTTTTTCTTCAAAGATCTGTTCCCTAAGAGTCTTGACCATAAGATCACCTTGCATGAAATGAACCGAGATGATATTAATATATCTACCATGAATGTCAAGAAAAGACCTAAAATCATAGTCATCATCGGACCAACGGCTTCGGGTAAATCTGATCTTGCTATTAAAATGGCGAGCAATCTAAATAGTGAGATACTCTCGGCTGATAGCCGACAAGTTTATCGTGGCATGGATATTGGTACTGGCAAAGTTACAAGAAAAGAACAGAGATTAGCTCCCCACTATTTAATTGATATAGCCGACCCATCGCGACAGTTCACCGTATCTCAATTTAAGAGACTCGCAGAGAAAAAAATCGACGAGATCATTAAACGCGGTAAAACTCCGATAATATGCGGTGGTACTGGTTTCTATATTGATGCCCTACTAAACAACCTAAATTTACCCGATGTTCCGCCTAACAAAAAACTGCGCACGAAACTTGAAAAACAATCAGCGGAACATCTCTCTAATCAACTCAAGAAACTAGATCCAGAAAGAGCAAAAACAATTGATGCCAAGAATAAACGCCGGCTAATTCGCGCTCTTGAGATAATCCATGACACTGGTAGGCCAGTCCCTAAAATTAAAGGATCCGGCAAATATGATGCCTACTGGCTTGGAATAACATGGCCAAAAGAAATACTAGCAAGAAGAATTAAACAAAGACTAGATAGCCGCTTCAAGCAAGGCATGATTGCCGAGGTAAAAAAACTTAAAAAATCCGGAATCTCATGGAGAAGACTTTATGATTTTGGACTGGAATATCGCTGGATATCACTATACTTACAAAATAAAATTACCCTCCAAGAAATGAAGGATAATTTATACCATGCCATCGTGCAATACTCAAAACGCCAAATGACCTGGTTTAAGCGTAACAAAAACATCCACTGGATTAATAACTAGACCCCTCCCTCCGCCACACCTCCCATATCTCATCCTTCGCCTCTTGGATAAATCATCTATTCCTACGTCATAAGAGGGAACAAAAATTGTATTAAGCTACCATGCGAGCGGCATATGCCTAACCCGTATAGCTTAATACAATTTTTGATTACCCCTCTTATATCCTTGAAATATCTATTTATATACCCAATCGGCTTCAGAGCGATTCGATATAGGAAGGTGGCTACGTGATACCAAAACTGACGAAGCCCAACTACCTTGGATGGACTTTCGCAGGACGACGGTCCGAGATATAGGCGAAATGCCAGTAGGCATTTACGCCGTGTCCAGACAAGGTGGCTGGACAAAGTCGATATAGAGAAAAAAGATTTGACGAATCCGCTATGCGCTTTGAGCGACGACTTTTTCGCCATCTTTGGTAATTTCTTCGGTTGGACGCGATTCTTCTTCGCGATGGGCATCATCTTCTTTCTCTTGATACTCAACTTGCACCTTTAAATCTTGCGCCTGCTGTACGCCTTTTTGCTTGGTACCGCCAAACCTCCACCCTTGAAATGCCGCGAGTATTGCTTTGATTGCCATATTATTTTAATTTATTTTTAATTATTTCTTCAACCGCTTGAGGGTCTGCCTTTCCTTTTGACTCTCTCATAACCATACCAATTAGAAACTTCAGTGAAGCTTCTTTACCGGCCTTGTAATCCTCTACAGCTTTAGTATTAGTTTCCAGCGTTTTACTGATCATGACTTCTAGCTCGCCACTATCTGAAACCTGTCCTAGGTCTTTATCTTTCACTATTTGTTCTGGATGTAAGCCAGTCTCGGCCATTTCTTTTAACACAATCTTAGCTCCAGTCGAGGAAATTTCTTTATGAAAAACTAAGACCATCAATTCAGAGAAAGACTCGGGAGATATTTTGAGTCCAACGATATCATCTAATCCTAAATCCCTGAGACCCAGTAGCGGTGGGAATTCTGTAATTATATAATTTGCCGATAATGAATGGAGTTTACCACTAATCCCGGGTTCACTGGGAAACACACCCTTTAACCCTTTCCTGTGATGATAATCCTGAGCAGATGAGTTTAATTCCGTAGCAACGTGCTCATAATAATCTCCCAGATGACGAGAGATAGTAAACACCTCTATTTGCTGATCGTTTAATCCGTAGCTTCTGAAACGCAACCTTCTCTGTGATGGTAGCTCCACCAGCATCGCCTTAATCAGATCCATCCATTCCTCTGTTATATGCACTGGCGGTAAATCGGGTTCTGGAAAATATCTATAATCATTAGCCTCTTCTTTAACACGTTGGCTTATTGTTTCCTTTTTATTCTCATCCCAACCTCTCGTTTCTTGAATAATCTTTTCTCCGGCTTCAAGTAATTCTTTTTGTCTTTTGATCTCAAAATCAACTGAATCAGCAGCGGCCTTAATTGAATTGAGATTTTTAATTTCTACTTTTGTTCCCCATTTGCCGCCATCACCAATCAATGAAATATTGACTTCAACCCTCATTAATCCCTTCTCCATATCTGCATCTGAAACATTGAGATATCGCAGAACAAGCTGTAATTCTTCGGCAAATGCCTTAACTTCTGGTCCATTTTCAAAATCTGGCTCCGTAACCAATTCCATCAACGGCATACCAGCACGATTATAATCAACTAATGAATAATTTGCCCCGGCAGGATGATTTAATCGCCCCGCATCCTCTTCCAAATGGATCCTGGTAATTCTGAATTTCTTGCCCCCTAACTCAAGATAGCCACCGTAACAGAATGGTTTCTGATATTGTGTAATTTGATAACCCTTAGGGAGGTCGGGATAAAAATAGTTTTTCCTTTCAAAAAATGTATCTTTCTCAATCTGACAGTTAAGCCCCAGACCAGCCATGACTGTCTTTTCAATTGCTCTCTTATTGGCTACGGGCAATGTACCAGGATGTCCCATACAAATTGGACAAATATTTTGATTAGGTCGCTTCTCGTTTGGATCATTCTTACAACTACAAAACATCTTCGTCTCCGTCTTGAGCTCGACATGTATCTCTAGGCCAATCACTGGCTTATATTTAGCATCCATAGCTTATTAAATTTAACATGATTCAAGGTAAGAAAAAAGCCCTATTCGGGCCTAAAATTTTTGATTATCGTCTGATCACCAAAATATACATAATGACTAAATATCCTGGCATATCTTGGAAACTCAGCAGAACACATCTTCCAAATAATCTCAGCGTATTTCCTTATCTCGGCTTGAGCATGACCATCAACTCGTAGAGAGAAAAAATTCATCAGACTCTCTAGATTGACCGTCCAGTATACTGGGATAAAGAAGCAATATGGCAGATTCATCGCAGCCATCTCGACTGGAATATTAAGATTTCGCAACTTACGATAATTAGCCTCGGCTTCATTAATATGCTCACGTAGCATTTTTCTTGCCCGAGCGCTTTCTTCAATGGTCATATCGACATAGGTATAATTACCTACTCGTCCAATTTGCTTTCTAAATACTTCTGGAATATAAAATTCATCTTTCTCAACAATACGATCATAATTAATCGTTGGCTCAGAAAAGACTCCATATCTATGCCTGACCCACTGACGAAAAACGAATATCGGCATCTTTATATAAAAAGTCATGCCACCATGCCCAAAGCCATGCAAGGGATTTGGAAAATCATCTAATCTTTCGATCATCAGTCCTTCATTACCAAACGCATTCAATAATTTTATTCGACCAATATCAAGTACCGACTCAGACCAAAGATGTGGCATCTCCGTGCCATGTTCTCTGGCCTCTTTTAGAACATCGCCAACAAATAGATAGTTGAATTGATGTGGTTTGGCTTCAAAAGCTTTAAATGCCCATGGCGTCCAATGTCGAATGATGTCACCAAATATTTCTTGGATATCCCAAAATTCAGTTTCTGAGTGCCTAGTAGAAAGACCTGATATACCAACAAATTCCAACATATGTCTCAAGGATATGGTCATAAAGAATCTAGTATAGAACCTGTATAGATGCGCAAAGCGAGCCATCTCATTGGCAACACCCATCTCTAATAATTCTTTGTATTTAATCTGAGCGCTATTCTCGCTTTGGATAAGGATATCTCTAGCCTGAGTATCTCTAATTTTTTCTGGTAAATAATATCTTTCGGTATTGTCTGTATAGCGACCAGATAATTCATTATGAGAACCGAACAATCTGAATAATGGCTGAGCATATGCTATTGGTGTAGTAATTTTAAGTCTGAACATCACGCCACCCTCAAATGGGGTAACATGGGCACCCTTCCATAAATAGTTGACTAAGGCTTGAGCTTTTTCATTGACAGCTATCGTATCACGGCCCGTTGATACTCGAGCACTTCTAATAGTTGCCGGATCCTGTAAAAGATCCTCTACTCTTATCTTTGCATATCTATGGCCATCCTCACCTTTAGTGATTTCCCACCCTTCGGAATCGTCATCTTCGGGGATTCGTACAAATACTCCATCCACCTCAATCTTTGTATGACCACGTTCAAATGATCTTATGAGCCTGAAGCCCGCCTCTAGATCTTTGAGACTATCCATTCTCTTGCCTACTTTTAAATGAACCTATCCAAGCCTAACAAGAAGGTCTGAATAAAAAAAGAGGATAATTATTCCTCTTAAGTAGCTGCCCTTGGATCAAAGATAAATCCTCTTTTTGATAATATTGGACCTAGAATAGACATTACTTTATCAAGAGCAATACTAGGATCGTCTTCGCTATTATCTACATAGACAATGCCCTTATTTATATACACATCTCCAAGTAGTCTATACATCCCGACTGTCCTGTTTATATGATCTTCCCTTTCGAATTCATCCAACGTGATGCCTTTTTTCTTTAATCTTTTTATCGCCTTCTCGGCATCAACTTCAAAGATAAAAGTAGCATCGGGCCAGATAAAATCTTCGCCTATAATTATTTGATTGGTCGCCATTAATCTTTCTATGTCTTCTTGATTCTTTGCACTAAGTACTAGAGAATGTCTGAATCTATCGGCTAGAACTATTTTCGATGCCTTAATGGCGGGGATAATATTTTCGCGGAGATTCTGTTTACTATCCAGGGCATACCAAGATTGAAATCCAACTGGATCCGTCTTATGCAGGCCCTCGGGTTTAAATAATTCTTCATAGATCTTAGCTCCTATGGGTCTATCTTTGCCGGGTTCTTTTACTAAAACTATAATATCCTGAGCATTTAATCGCCTCGTCGTATTAAGAGATATAATATTACCACTAAGACCCATATCCCTCGATTTGATCGCAAAGTCTCTTAAAATAGCAACTTCCACCATCTCTCTTATTGTACTTTTCCCGCTACCATCGCAACCCTCGAAAACAACGAACAATCCAGGATAAGGATTGGGTATCATCATCGCCTTTCAAAGAACTATTAGTAGAAAGCCTATCAGAATATCCACAATAATAAAGTGGATAAAGATAAAAGACCCAGGCCAAAGGCCTGGGTCTTTTATCTTTAAATACTACTTTACCTCGACTCCCATGGATCTAGCCGTACCAGCAATAATCTGCATCGCAGCCTCTACATCATTGGCATTCAAGTCACCGATCTTCTTTTCAGCAATCTCACGTAGCTGCTGTTGACTGATCTTGCCAACTTTATTTTTATTAGGTTCTCCCGATCCCTTCTCAAGTCCAGCCGCAACTCTTATCAAATAAGCTGCTGGCGGTGTCTTAAGTTTAAACTCAAAGGTCCTGTCTTCATATATGGTAATTTCACATGGCGTGACTTCCCCAGGTTTATCCTTCGTCGCTTCATTAAACTGAAGCACAAACTGCTGCAAGTTAATACCATGAGGACCAAGGGCGGTGCCTACTGGAGGTGCCGGCGTAGCCTTGGCACCTTCAATCTGTAATTTTACTATCGATTTTATTTTCTTTGCCATTTTTTTATGTTAGATTTTGCGTAGAAGCGACGCTAATCTATTTTAAATCTTCTTGATTTGTAAGAAATCCAATTCAACTGGCGTTTCGCGACCAAATATTGTAACCAATACTTTAACCCTGCCTCTCTCAGGATCAACCTCTGAAACTTTACCATCAAAATCTTTAAATGGGCCATCGGTAATCTTTATTCTATCTCCAACAGCAACGTCAATCTTATATTTGGGCTCATCCACGCCCATACGCTTCATCAGTGTATCTATTTCTTCTTTGGATAGTGGCGATGGCACGGTACCTGCTCCAATGAAACCGGTAACACTTGGCGTGTTTCTAACAACATACCAGGAGCTGTCATCAACAATCATCTCCACAAGAACATAGCCTGGATAAATCTTCTCTTCAATAGTCTCACGCTTCCCACCCTTAATCTTAATTTTTTTCTCCTTAGGCACTAATACATTAAATATCTTATTCTCAAAACCCAGAGATTCAACTCTTTGCTTGAGACTTTTGGCTACGCTATCTTCATAGCCAGAATAAGTGTGGATCGCGTACCATTCACGCTCTCCCGTGGTGGCTTGTTTTGGCATTATGCGTTAATTAATTTTATTAGATATTCAAAAACAAAATCGAGAAAACCCAAAAAGATGGCCAAAAAAAGGCTCATACCAATAACGACGGACGTATAGATGGCTGTCTGTTTCTTAGTTGGCCAGCTGACCTTAGACAACTCGACCTTAACCTCTTTTAAAAATGTTATCAATTTTTCCATTGTTTTTTATAAAGGATTTAAAAACCGCCCGAGGGCGCATAATCAGATTACTCTAGACGCCCATAATTGTCAACCCTCTCTTCTCGTACTTCCGTCGCCGTAATATATCCTGAGCGGAAGTGGTATTTTAAATTCTCAAGAAAAGTTAAGCCATCATCGGGAAACACTTTACCCGGACGAGCATATTTTTGATCGAAAATCCCCTCACTAATACATAAGAATACGGCCGGATGATCTTGAAAATCCACTTCGATTTTATGATCATCTTCGTGAAATTTAAAAGTTGCAATCCTTATCTGCTTATAATCACTGCCTAATTGATAAATATCAACAACGTAATCTAGTCTCATATAATCTGCTTATCGTGGATTAACTGCTCGGCCCTCGCAGAAAAAGTCACCAAAATAGCTTGCTCATCTTTAGACAATTTTCCTTCTTTGATTATCTTCTTAGCCTGCGTAAGCGCCTCAGAGACGGCTGATATCAGACCGGCTGGTATTCTCTTGGTCAGTTGCCTCTCGCGACACTTATCAAGTATCATCGAACCATTCAAACCATCATTAAACATAATTGCATCATTGTTGATCAACCAGACTTTGTTCTTTGACTGATCAATGAGAAAAGAGCTAAGGCATCGATCTTTGGCATCAATAAGATAATCGAAAACACCAGCTTTCAATAATTCTAGATCATCTAAATCTCTAGCCCACTCGCCCGCGACTATATTTGCCGAAACTGCGTTCATTACAATCCTTTGGGCAATACCTGTCTCGCCATCTAATTCTTTATGACTAGTTGCTGGTACAATATTAAAACCAAGCCATGAATTTATAGCATAGGCTAATTTTTCAAGATTAGATCTAATATTATATTCCTGACCCTGGCGATCAGAGTGATCATCCGATCTAAAAAAAATGTGACCAATCCCGCGAATTTCAACGATTCTTATCGGCCAGCCAGCCCCGAGTTGTTCCTGCCAAACTATATCGCCACGTTCTATTTTAACTTCCGAGATCGCATTCGTAAAATTTTCTATTGAGTTTTCTTGGTCGTTGGCTGGCATTTGCTTAAGATTATATATCTAAGTTTTTGACACTTTTCGCATGAGTCTGTATGAATTTTTTTCTAGGAGGAACCTCGGATCCCATAAGAATGTCAAAGATACCATCAGCTTCTTGAGCATCGCGCATTGTAACTCGAAGCAATACACGATTATCTGGGCTAAGAGTAGTCTCCCAGAGTTGCTCGGGATTCATTTCTCCAAGACCTTTGTACCTTTGAACGTTGACTCCAGAAATTTTATCCGTGATAATACCATCATCATTACCCTCGGCATCTTCGCTCTCGACATTTTCGGCAATGACGTTATCGTCTATCGGTTCAACCTCCCATTCATTATCTTGACCACGTTTTACTTTTGATTTTTTAGCTAAAGCCACAGGAGTTGCTATATTAGCTAGCTCCCTAATAATCTTATCTTTTTCTAAATCATTGTATGCCCAAAAGGATTTAGATCCTTTAGATATTTTATACAAAGGCGGTTGAGCAATATACAAATGACCCTTATCAATCAACTGAGGGAAATATCTATAAAACAATGTCAGTAATAATGTTCTGATATGAGCGCCATCAACATCAGCATCAGTCATAATAATAATCTTATGGTACCTCAACCTTTCAATATCAAATTCTTCAGCAATAGCTGTGCCCATGGCTATTATCAAAGCTCTAACTTCTTCTGAGGCCAGCATCCTATCTAAGCGGGCCTTTTCTACGTTTAATATCTTACCCTTCAATGGAAGGATGGCCTGCGTACGCCTATCTCGGCCTTGTTTACTACTTCCACCAGCAGAATCCCCTTCAACAATAAATAGTTCTGATTCTGACGCATCACGACTTGAACAATCCGATAATTTACCCGGTAAAGTCATGCCTTCAAGGGCGCCCTTTCTTAGCACAGTCTCACGTGCCGCGCGAGCAGCTAATCTTGCCTTGGAGGCTAGGATAACCTTCTCTAGTACTCCCCTGGCATCCGTAGGATTTCTCTCAAGCCAATCGGCAAATTCCTGTCCTACAACAGTCTCTACGGCAGTTCTGGCATTGGGGGTTCCCAGTTTAGCTTTAGTCTGTCCTTCAAATTGTGGTTCTCTCAATTTTACAGAAATGATAACCGTCAATCCCTCGCGAATGTCTTCTCCGGAAAGATTGTCATCTTTTTCTTTAAGATATCCGTTTTTTCTTGCATAGTCATTTAAAGTTCTAGTAATTGCCGATCTAAATCCTGTCAAATGCATGCCCCCTTCAATAGTATGGATGTTATTGGCAAAACTCAGTTCACGACCCTGAACATCTTCTACGTATTGCAAAGCAACTTCAACAAAAATATCTTCAGCTTCTTTGCCAATATAGAAAATATTGTCATGCTTAGGAACCTCGTGGCGATTTAGATATTTAACATAGGACATTATTCCTCCCTCAAAATAAAATGAATAGTCTCTTGATGACAATTCTTTAGAATCTTCGGATTTCAATGGTTCACGGCCGTCCTTAACTAAAATTTTAACACCTTTGGTTAAATACGCCTGCTGTCTAAGATGATTCAGAATCTGATCGATATCAAAGATAATTTCTTTAAATATTTCTGGATCTGGTTGAAATGTGATTGTCGTACCAGTACGATCGGTCTTACCAGATTTCTTTACGGAATATAGTGGTTTGCCAATTTTATATTCCTGAACAAAGATATCTGGTTTACGATATACCTCCGCCTTCATCCACGAAGACAAAGCATTGACAACAGACAAGCCAACGCCGTGTAATCCACCAGAAACCTTGTATGAATCTCCTCCAAATTTACCACCAGCATGTAATGTCGTCGCTGCAGTTTCTAACGCGGATTTCTTAGTCTTAGGATGAATATCGGTCGGGATACCGCGACCATCGTCAGATACTGAAACTTTGTTATCTTGCAAAAGAGATACTTCAATATTCTTAGCGTGCCCAGCCATTGCTTCGTCGAGTGAATTATCAAAAACCTCCCAAATCAGATGGTGTAGACCCTCAACGCCAGTCGAACCAATATACATGCCTGGCCTTTTTCTAACTGGTTCAAGACCTTCTAATACCTGAATATCTTTAGCTGAGTATGATGAATTTTTGTCTGCCATTATGATATCGTTTCCTTAAAAAATCCCGCTAAATTGAACGCGGGAAATTACTCAATTTTTATATATAGATTATATCATTTTACTCAAGTAAAATCAATTCTTTTTGTGACTAATTTTATATCAAAAAACCGCCTAAAATGGCGGTTTTACTAGACGGATATGTAGCCACTATGCCAGGCCCAGGCGATTAGCATAAAAATAGTCCAAATCAAAATAAAAAAAGGGCCAGCATAAACTATAATGACATGATTCCAGTAGGGTCTAAGTATAAGCCACAGAGAAAAAATACAGAAAAGAATAATAACATTAACATAGAAAGAGAACAGGCATCCGCAGATTGCACCCAAGATACTAGAAATTATCAAAGAAAAGACCATTGTGAGAGCCATACCCCCCCCAAGAAACGAACTATCTTATTTATACTATTAAATTATGATTTAGTCAAACTACAACCGGCCCGTGAATGCCGGCTGGTTGTAGTTTAGTATCTTATCTAACCTCAGCATTAAACCTATTCTTCGTCTCTTGATACAGCATATTCTGGATAGTATCTACTTCCACAGAAACAAGGGTTCGTTCATTACTTCGATATGACACTCGAAAAGTATAACTTATCCTATCGGCTCCAAATTTCTCGACACTAGTAAATGTATCAATTAATTTCACTTCTTCGACTAAGTCTTTGCCTAAATCACGGACTAAGTCATAATAATCATTAGGTGTGAAACTTTTATCAACCACGAAAGATATGTCTCTAATAATCCCAGGAAATTTACTTACTTCTTTGAATTTATTATCTAGCTTAAGTTGTTTTTTTACTCTCTCGTCATCTGACCAAAGTAGTCTTATGTCTGGCAATTCCATACTAATCATCGCCAGTCTCTCCAAACCAAAACCAAAAGCCCAACCATTATATACTTCAGGATCAACACCTAAATTTTTCAAGACCGTCCCCTTTACGACTCCGGCGCCCAAAACCTCTAGCCATTTTCCGCCTCGCTCTATCTCCATCTCAATACTGGGATGCGTATAGGGAAAAGTATCTTCATTAAATCTATACTTCACATTCTCACCATAAATAGCTTTGGCAATTTTAGCTAGAACATCTTGCAAATCTTCTTTGGTAATCTCTTTAACTGATTTTGGACACAAATACCAGCCATCAATTTGGTGGAATACATTCATGTGACTCCTGTCTATCTCATCTCTCCTGTAAACTTTACCATGTGATAAAGAGCCCACGCTTTCCCCATTTCTTATCTTATTTTTTATCTCTTCCTGAATTAAAAAATAATACCACATTACTGTCGTGTGGGTGCGCAAAATATGTTTATCATCAATATAATAAGTATCGGACTTACTTCTAGCCGGATGATCTTGTGCAAAATCAAAAAGATCAAAACTAACATCAGTACCAACTATCTCTGGAGTCTTTATATCGTAGAAATCTTTAAAATCCGCTAGGCTTAGGGCCCGCTTCGCGATTTCACACAATGGATTGCCTTCAGTACGAGTTAGGTCGGGCATAGCCAAAAATCTTTCCAATCTTTGGGCTTCTGGATCGCTACGTTTTTCTAATTGTTTTTTTATTGTCTCTTCTTCTTCGAGGCTAATAATTATTTTTTTGAGGCTCATGTTATTTATAGATAGCACCGATTTAAGTGATTAATTACTATACATTATACAAAATCTGATATTATTTCAAATCAGCAAGACTGGCCTGATATTCATTGGAAATAGCAATTTCTTTTTTATTTACCGATTTGATCTCCTTATCTTTAATAATTACTTCCAATACTATGCCATGCGTTGTTTCGTATGAAAAGTTCTGGTCAAATATAAAATTTCCCAGACTATAAGCTATCCACGAATCTTTGTATTGTTCTATCTCTTGTCGCACATGAGGATGATGCCCGATTATTAATGAAGCCCCAGCATCAATAGCCATCTTGGCAATATATTCCTGCTTTAGATTATGATTTATTTTATATTCATCGCCCCAATGAAAAGATACAACTACGATATCACTTTGGCTTTTAGCTTGCTTGATATCTGCCACCATTTGAGTTAAATCGAGATAAGAAACTCCGGCTGTTGTTTTAGTCGCAGAAACTTTTGATGATATCAAGTCTGTATAGCCAAGGAATGTGACTTTGGATTCACTAATATCTTTCGTAATTCCTATATGTGTTTCTTGAAAGTTACTGCCACCTCCAACGTAGTCAATACCAGCCATTTTGAGATATTCAAGAGTATCTGAGAAAGCATCGCGCCCATAATCCCACATGTGATTGTTGGCAATATTCACGATATTAATACCAGCATATTGCAGACTCTCAATCACTTTAGGATCAGCTCTAAAAGAATAAATACTTCCCACTTTAATTCCCCTCGCTGAAACTGGATTTTCGAGATTAGCAATCACGAGATCTGCTTGTTTAAGAGTGTCAATTATTTTTTCAAAAGGAAAATCGTAGTTCTCTCTCTTCGCCATCAGAGTGCCCACTGATCTCGACAACATAATATCACCAACAAATAACATGATGCCCTCGTGACTACTAGTTGGCACTACATTATCTATAATTGAGTTAACAGCCCCGATTGTCCTATTTACGGTTGACTCATCTTTATGAAAAACAATATACCCCGCTAAAACGGTTAGGATGATAACGAGGGAATATATAAAATTTCTCATTGCCTGATATTAGGGCCCTATCTTCCCTAGCATGACTCCATTACTGCTGTATATTGCAACACCATTGCCACCATTCAGTACCCTCACATATGCTCCAGGATTACCGAAAGTCCCAGAGTTCCAAATAGGATTGCCGTCTTTGCCATAAAATACAAAATTACCATCCAATTGCATTAATATACGTCCGCCTATTCCGATAGTGCCAGATCCAGGAGTTTCAGTCGTCCAGATTTTCTTTCTATCGCAATACACCACTAGAACACCGCCATAATCGAAAGTTAAACTACAACGAGAATCTTGCGATAAAACTGGGATTGAATATATAAGAGCTTGGTCTGGACCTACTATATCCGTACCGGATGGCCTCGGCACCGAACTTCCACTTAAAGACTTAAGCAAAGATCCTCCGCTATTGTATACTCCAGCCCCACCATCAATTTTCAGATAAGCTCCAGAATTGCCATACGTACCAGCATTCCATAATGGAACGTTATTATTGCTATACAAAACCAGATTGCCATCGGACTGCATGATTACACGACCGCCAATCCCAGAATTGTAGGTTCCGCTATTCCAAATTGGCAAGCCATTATCGTATAGTACTAAATTGCCATCGGATTGGAATTTAAAAGAATGGCGTCTATCAGAAGACAAAATTGGATTCTCGACTTCCATTGCTTCGCCAGAACTCAGAATATCAGAGCTAGGGAGAGTTGGGGTGGGTAAAGGAATTGGGGTCACAGTTGGTATCGGTGTAGAAGATGGTACTGGTGTGGGCACTGGCGTTGAAGAAGGTGTTGGTGTTGGAATAGGTGTAGGTACTGGAGTTGAAGACGGTACTGGAATTGAGTTACCACCGAGAGCCTTCAGTAAGGATCCACTAGCAGTATACATAAATGCACCATCCTGTATTAAAAGATAGGCGCCATAATTACCGTGAGTGGCGGTATGCCACAATGGAGCGTTGCCATTGCTATATAAAACTAGGTTGCCGTCGGATTGCATAACTACGTGTCCACCAATACCAATTCCGGAGGTCCCACTCGACCAGATCGCAGAACTATTATCGTATAGTACTAAATTGCCATCGGATTGGAATTTAAAAGAATGGCGTCTATCTGTGGAATATATAGTCGCCTCAACCGCTAACACCTGACCGGAGCTGAGAATATTCGAAGTAGTTGGTGCTGTTAAAGCAGGCGTGGGTACTGGTGTCGGTAAATAAATTGGAGTTGGGGTTGGAGTAAGTACTACGGGAGTAGGAGTTGGAGCAGGCGTAGATATCGGCGTTGAAGATGGTACTGGCGTTGGTAAATAAATAGGAGTCGCAGTTGGGATTGAGCATCTAGGCACTGTCCATGCTACTATCGGACCATCCACACTAGAATTATTGTTTTGAATAAAGCTATAGTAATAGGCTCCTGGCTGAAACGTTAGATTAGCCATGCCTGGCAATCTGGGAGCAAATCCATTGGGCGCAAGAACATACCCGCTTGAACCATTAACATAACTACTCCACGAAGACGGTGAAGACGGCTCATCATCGACGAATATTAAAATATTATTATTAACTGCAGTATACGAGATTTGAGCAACATACTCTGTATTTGAGCATGCTGGGACATAGATAGTTGGAGTCAATATTGGGCTGGCAGTCGCATTTGAGATACTTGCCCCTAAATTATTAGATTTTTCATTACCGATGGGTTTTGAAAATTCTACCTTCGTATCCGTATTCGCTTCAGCCACTCCACTGCTGACAACTGAAAAGTTAAACTTTGGTGAGACACATATCGTCTTGCCCGCGTCATTTTTGAAAGCTACGTATCTGGTGTAATTATCCTCTTCTCCAAATTTATATAGTATACCTGAGTAGGTAGTATTAGATTTGTATCCATTGTTTATGTTCCAGATATCGTTCTTGCCATCTTTAGAACCGAACCAATATACTTTAAGATTGCTTACGCTTGAGCTAAAATGCCATGATACTGGATCTCCAGCTTTTACTTGAGTGGTATTGTTGCCATTCTTGTCTAATAAAGAGATACCACAATCAATAGCAGCCAAGGATTTACTCGGAAAAACAGAAAAAGACCCGATGGTGAGAATGGCCACCGCTAAGATCGCAAAGATGTTAATTCTTTTCATTGAATTAAGTATACGGCCCTATGAACATTTAATACATGGAGCTTATCCACATAGCTCCGGCGCGTTCTCGGCCCATCCCTTCGACTCATAGATTAAAACAAGAGTGCCTCAACGGCACTCTTGTTTTAATATGCGGGGACGACGGCGGTTGGAATGAACTGCTTCATTCCAACCCCGAATTTTAGTCCGAGCTCCGTCGAGGACGTTAAGAAATTCGGCTTCGAACTTTAGTTTGAGTCTGCCAGCGCTTCGCTGGC
>Ga0209727_1001567_pt1 | contig 18307 bp, 20 predicted proteins | sample RifGroC1_FD_183995 | JGI IMG/M metagenome (GOLD analysis project Ga0209727, IMG submission 183995) | Groundwater microbial communities from Rifle, Colorado, USA - Groundwater C1 (SPAdes) (version 2) | ecosystem: Environmental > Aquatic > Deep subsurface > Groundwater | place: Rifle, Colorado...
ATTTACAAATTATTGCGTGTTGCCTGAATATCAGAGGTCGTCAGATGTCTATAGTATCACCGAAAACTGTCTCTTTTTGACGTATTTACTGGCTTTTTTGAACCCTTTCGGGCTCATTTAAGGTACTAGTATGTATCCATTATAGCATATCCACATATGGTGTCAAGCGTCCCGTCGAATAATCACAAATGATTCCCGGTAGTAGTTTTGATAAGCCTTCACGGAACAACTGGTCTTTAGACGCTTTCTTGATAGAATACAATGGCGGTCTTTGAAGCCAAAAAGGCCGCCATTGTATTCTATCCACGGCCGTACTCTATGGCTAGGCGGAGTACTACTTATAATATACCCTTCCATCAACGCGAAGATCTAAGTATTGAGGCGCAAAGTTAGGATCATCTTTTTTATTATTCAGAAATATTTTCAAAACACTTATCTGGTCATCAATATTAGATTCCAATGAAAACTGCAAATAGTATGGCCTGTCAGTATAAACTATAAGATCACTCAGTGGCTTTGCCGGAATGGCAATTGATTTAATCGCTATAAAACTTCTTAAGTTATTTGTTAATTTTCTAATTCCATCAAAGTATTCTTTATCAATCGCCTGCCGATCAATCGTCTTATAATCCTCAACGGTTAATAAAACAAACCCAGTTGTTTTATCCAAACCTCCCCATGTCTTCATATTACTATCGAAGTATTTGCATTTGTGATCTCCAATATAGTTTTCGAAGCACCAAACGCCCAAAGCATCCCTCTCAACAAGCGTCACGCTCAAGGCGTGGAAGTATTTTTTCTCAATCTGTATAGTCTTTAATAAATTATTCTTTTCCAACAAAGCTTTTTTAGCCTCATCGGTATTAAAGAATAAAATATTACGACCAACTGGCAGGAATCTGAACAACCTATAATCCCGATAAGTATTGAGATTCTCTTTAATTATCGCTGGATCAATATTTTGAGCTCCAGAAATTTCATAGTCATTCAAATCAAACCAGCTAGAATAAAACAGCGCATAGAAAACACCGATAACACACAAAACTATTCCGACTGATATTAAACTTAGCCGAACGATAAAACTGCGATGCCTTTTTTGGGCCAAGCTATCAATATAGTGTGAACCCTTAACACTTGAGACGCGCATTGGATATCTAGCGTTTAATTTCCTCTATGCCATTCATATACCTATGAAGGGCTTCCGGTATCTTCACGCTTCCATCTTCTTGCTGAAATTGCTCCAGGATAGCCGGTAACAAGCGACTCGTGGCAAGACCAGAAGCATTGAGTGTATGCACGAATTCATTTTTACCAGTCTTGGAATTTTTATATCTTATGTCTGCTCTTCTGGCCTGATAATCAACGGCATTTGAAGCACTGCTGACCTCTTTATACGTATCCATGCTCGGGATCCAAACTTCGATATCGCATGTCTTTGACATTGAAGCCGAGGCATCTTGAGCAGCTAATTGAACAGTTTGATAATGGAGGCCAAGACCTTCAACCAGTTTTTCGGCATTTCTTACAAGTTCTTCAAAACCATTCCAGGAATCTTCGGGTCGAGTGAATTGAAACATTTCTATTTTATTAAACTGATGGCCACGAGTTGTGCCCTTTTCCCCGGCCCCATAACCGCCCGGCTCCTTCCTAAAACATGGCGAATAAGCAAAATATTTTAGAGGTAATTTTGATTCATCTAGCACCTCACCACGGTGAAGATTGTTTATCATCATTTCGCTAGTGGCATTCAGACAAAGACTATCCCCCTGTTTATTCTCCGACGATCGCGATGTCCAGAAAAGATCATCCCTAAATTTAGGCAAATGGCCAGAAGCATAGGCCGAATCTTCATTTAGCAAGAAAGGCGGTAGTATAAACGTATAGCCATTGGCGATATGGAAATCCTTGAAATAATTTAATAGCGCCCATTCCAATAAAGCACCATTACCCCTATAGCACCAAAAACCAGAACCAGCGATCTTAACACCACGCTCGTAATCAATAAGATCTAATTTCGTGGCTAAATTAACATGATCAATCAGCTTGAAATCGGGCTTTGGCTTTTGCCCAAAAGTTTTTATTACTTTGTTATTTTCCTTGCCACCAGGAAGAACGTCATCAGCTGGAATGTTTGGTAATTCCGACAATTGCTCTTTCAGCTGATCTTCAGTTTTTTTAAGATTTATCTCCAGTTCCCTTGTTTCTTCGCCAACTTTTTTCATCTGTTCTATGATCTCCTGCGTTGGCTTAACTTTAGAATTCTTATTTCTCTCGGCCTTTAATGCTTCCAGTTTAATAATTATATCTCTTCTGGTATCGTCTAACTTTATAATTCCATCCAAATTTAAGGCATTTCGGGCCATTCTTTTCAATAAAGCCCTCTCTACTTCTCCTCTTTTGTCTTTGATTAATTTGATGTCTAACATAGACTAAATCATAATATATTATGGCAAACAATTAAAGTCTTGAGTTGTTATTATTAATATTCTTGTCACATTGATAAATCACGATCTGATTATCAGATTCATTGCCAGTACTGGGAAAATCTTTGATACGCAGGCAATGAATCTTAAATATATCGGTACTGAAGTAGCTAGAAGTGCCAATATCATAGATACCCAAGTCAGGATAATGCATTATCCGGCCAATAAGATAGCCTCCTTGGTTCACTAAGGCATTACTTAAGAAATCCCTGTCATTGGCTCCGGAAACAAAGGTTTGGCCATTGGTATCAATGTAATTGTTCAATAGTTCTTTATTAGAAGCTAGAGCGACCAGAGGTGCTACTTCATGAGAACCATATAATTTTTTGTCATTGGGTAATTTTGATACAAATTGTGCGATCTCCTGGAGATTTGTAAAGCGTCCGAGAATCGCGAAATTTTTTGCGTAGTCATTTAGACTGCTGATTAAAAATATTGCGTATATGACTATTAAACCCCTCAACCAATTATTGGTCAGTTTGGCCGGCATTGTATAACTTGAAATTTTTTCCAACAAATAAATCATCGCGATAACAAGATATGGCATCAAAGATCCTAAATATAAATAATAGATATCTTTAAAAAACAAGAAGAATAATATCGTGAGTCCAGCGGAATATACCAGATAAGATTTTCGTATTATGTAACTACCAGCACATGCGAGCACCAAAAAAAGCCACTCTTTTTTAAAATAGAAAAAAACTACATCGATTTTATTCAAGCCATTGGACCTATTAAACTGGTGTATGATTATAAAATTGATTATCTTAGTAGCAGAAATTATAATCAGTGGACCCATGACCATAAAAGATGTGATGAATCCAGCAATAATAACTTTCTTTAACTGAATTTTATCGTGTTGTATGTATAAATAGATAAGAAAGCCCAATAGGGCTGGAGCCGCATACAGCTTTGTTAAAACCGCCAAAGCCCAAAATACTCCCGATACCCCTGGCCATTTTTTCTCATAAGAAAAAATGGCCAATATAATAAAAAAGTTTACAAGCTGTAGGCCCGTTAAAAAGTCAGAGGTTGATAAGATTGTAAAAGAGAAAAGATAGATCAATGGAGCGGCAGGGGCCCAATTTAATCCTTTATTTCTCAAATATAGATATATGAGCAGGGCGGAAGCGATTTCCAACAATAGCGGAATAAGTTGAAAAATGATCAGGTGATCGCCGACAAATAGTCTAATTAGTGATAAGAAATAAGGAAACACTGGTGGATCAGCCAAGAAAAAATCTTTGTATGGTATCAGTCCATCGTTGATAGCCTTGGCCATATAGATATAGGCATTGCCATCGCCAAATCTAAAACTAAGATTGCCTAGTTTGATATAAAGAAAAAGGCCCAATGTTCCGATAACAAATAGGCTACGCCAAATTCTTTGAATCATAGGTAAAGTTTAGTATAAAAACTCGATAAATCAACTTTCCAAACGAAATTTAATAGTCTAGAATTAGATGTAATGGAACATAGGATAAAAAATTACGAACAACTAGCAACCGACACCTATCGCAAAGATGCCCTTGATATAGCTGAGACAGGACTGGAAGCTATTTCTACTGAATCTATTATTAATAACTCTATCAAAATTGATGGTGATTATTTACACGTTAATGATGAAATCTTTAAATTAAGCGATTATCAATCAATTAAAGTTATCGGCTTCGGTAAAGCATCTTCGAAAGCAGCTAGAGCCCTCGAGAAAATACTTGGCAATCGTATTACTATGGGAATTGTCATAGATAAAGAGCCGAATACATGTGAAATGATAAAAGTTTATCGTGGAACTCATCCCCGACCATCCTTGGAAAACTTTGATGTGTCTAAAGATATCGTGGCACTAGCAGAAAACTCTAACGAGAAAGATTTGGTTATTGTTATTGTCTCCGGAGGAGGTTCGGCATTATTATGTTGGCCGGAAGCCGAATGCCTGAGAGGCCAAGAATTGTATGATGCCTTTTTAAAATCCGGTGAAACTATTAAAGAACTCAATACTGTCCGTAAGCACATATCGTTAGTTAAGGGTGGCGGATTAGCAAAAATTCTATTTCCTGCTACTGTGATTGGCTTAATATTTTCTGACATACCCGGAGAACATTATGAGCAAGTAGCCTCCGGTCCAACGTTTATTGATAATTCAACAAAATCCGAAGCAGAAAAAATTATTTCAAATTTAAATGCTTCTGCCTTGCAGGTTCTAGGTAAGATTGAATTATTTGAAACGCCTAAAGAAAATAAATATTTCGAGAAAGTCCACAATTTTATATTAGTATCCAACCATACGGCCCTAGAAGCTATGGCCAACAAAGCCCAAGCGCTCGGCTATACGTCTAAAATTCTTGATGCTGAGAATTACGAATCAGCCGATGAGACTATGTCTAAATTAGAAGTAGCGAGCAGCCCAAAATCTGTTATATTGGCCGGGGGTGAAATAAGATTAAAAATTGAAAAACCTGGAGGTAGCGGCGGGAGAAATTCGTATCTCGTTTCTAAGGCCATCGACAAGATCAAAAATAGTGTAGTAATCAGCTTAGCTTCTGATGGTATTGATAATGGTGAATCGGCCGGAGCAATCGCCGATGATACTACATTAACAAACGCTCAAAACCTGGGTATCGATTTGAATGATCATATCCAACGCTATGATACCTATGATTTATTTGAAAAATTAAGAGGCACAATATATACCGGACCAACTGGTGCAAATGTCTCCGACTTAATTATCTATTTAAAGAAATAATAGGATGAATACTAAAATAACAAAAATTGCGGGAGAAAAAATATTAGACTCACGGGGCAATGCAACGGTGCGAGTTACGATTGACACAAATAGCGGAGCTGGTTCTTTTGCGGTACCTTCCGGTGCTAGCACCGGAGCATTTGAGGCTAACGAGAACAAGGATATTAATCAAGTCATTCAAAATATTCAAAATCTGATCGCACCGCAATTGATAGGTATTGAGGCCACCGAACAAGACGAGATTGATAAAATAATGTTGGAATTGGATGGCACAGTTAATAAATCAAAATTAAGCGGAAATGCCATCATTGGTGTAAGCGTGGCCGTCGCCAAAGCGGCGGCCCGCTCTCTAGGTCAAGACCTATTCGAATATCTTAGAAGTCTTGCCCAAATTAAGCCTTCTAGACCCGTGCCGTATCTTTTTATGAACTTAATTAACGGTGGCAAACATTCTCATTCGAAACTACCTTTTCAAGAATATCATATAGTCCCCCAAACTGATTCCATTGAAGAATCGCTTGATATGGGTACTAAAATATTTAAATCATTGAGAGAAAAAATTGATAAGGAAATGTCTCCTTCATTCTCAAACGTTGGAGATGAAGGTGGTGCAACCGTTGATATCGGCACAACCGTTGAAACCGACGATGTCTTCATTCCACTAAAGCTTTTATCAGAGACTATCGCTCAGCTGGGCTACACTGATAAAGTACGCCTAGCCATGGATGTTGCAGCTTCTTCGTTTTTTGATAAAGGCACCTACATGATCGGGGGTAATATTACGCCTGATCAGCTATATGGCATATATAAACAAATGTTTGCTGAATTTAATATCATGTCTATAGAAGATCCTTTTGACGAAGAAGATTTCACAAATTTCGCTGGAATTCACGCCGAATATCCTGATAAATTTATCGTTGGCGATGACTTAACTGTCACTAATGTTGAAAGACTAGCTATGGCTATTAATAATAAGAGTATTAATGCTATCATTATCAAGCCGAATCAGGTCGGCACGCTTACAGAAACACTTAATACCATGAAGATGGCCAGAGAAAATGACATAGAATGTATTGTTAGCCATCGTAGCGGAGAAACAGAAGATGATTTTATCGCAGATTTAGCTTATGCTTTTGGATGTTTTGGACTAAAATCAGGTGCACCCAATCGCGGAGAAAGAGTCGTTAAATATAATCGCCTAGCCCACATCTCAAAATTGAGATAGTTCTATCAGCAACGGTAAGACTTTTGCGAGTACGGAATATCTTTTACTAAAGATTTCCTCGTTCTCGGACCAGTCGTCCTGCGAAAGCCTCTCAAAAGTCTTACCGTTGCCTTAACAAATTAAATTTACCAGGTAGGAATGAATGTTTTAAGAGACTATCGTAGCGCGACGGGGCGAGATAGAGGCTGATTCTCAGTAGAGAATACGGCCGTGTGATTAAAACATCCATTCCTACCTGAGATATATTAGCTATGTCATCAAGAGCACAAATCATAGCAACCATCGGTCCGGCGTCGGGTACAGTAGAACTTCTACGCCAATTAATCGCGCATCAGATGGATGTGATGAGATTAAATTTCTCATGGGGTACTTATGAAGAACACGCTACTTACATAAGTAATCTTAGACAAGTTGCATCTGAATCCGGTAAACATATACCAATTATACAAGACTTATCGGGACCAAGAGAACAAGAAACAAGTGGCCATCACTTCGATAGCGCAAAAGATATCCTGACCGAGAAAGACCTGAAAGATCTGGCCTTTGGCGTTGAACAAGGAGTTGATTATATCGCTATGTCTTATGTTGGCTCAGCAGATGATATTAAAAGAATAAAGTTTGAAATAACTAAACTGGAAGCTAATATACCGGTCATTGCAAAAATAGAACGCAAAATAGCTATTGATAACCTAGATTCAATATTAGTAGAAGCAGATGCGATTATGATAGCTCGAGGTGATATGGGCAATGAAATCCCACTTGAACAGATCCCTTTTGTACAATCCGAGATTATAAAAAAATGCAAAACGGCCAAAAAACCGGTTATTACGGCCACACAGATGATGTTATCTATGGTTGACAACGATAAACCGTCACGTGCCGAGATTACTGATATTGTAAATGCAATTTTAGAAGGTTCAGACGCAGTTATGCTATCTGAGGAGTCAGCACGAGGCAAGCATCCCATTGAAGCCGTTGAATTTATGGAACGAGCTGTTATGGAAGCAGAAAAGCACGAAAATAAACCTATTATAAACCCCCTCTAATTAGACAGGAATTATCTTATCGAGTTTTAAAGACTTGATTTTTACTTATTTGCGTATATAATATGGTAAGCATTTTGACAGTGGAGTAGTAGTGCAAAGAATCATGGGCCTAAAACACAGATGGAATTTATTGTGTGAAAACTTGGGGCACACATTCAATCTTGTAATAAACGATCGAGTAATGAAAGAAGTCTTTATGGATATTCTAAGTAGATATAGTAAGGCAGACCGAATACAGCATTTAACCAAATGCATCGAAGAAACCAGGATTGCAAACACAATTTTATATGGAGTTACTCTAAGTAGTGCGCCAAAAGCAATGATATTGGAAGCAGAGACAGCTCTTTGGCTTCACGGTCTGGTTGATGTCAAAGAGAAAAGAACTAGAACTTTCGCATCTGTTATAGTCGCCAAAGATCTCTTGCATAGATTAGGACTGCCAATCAGTTTTATTAACAAAGTGGCTCGTATTATTGTGGCCATTCAGCAGCATGAAAAATTCGGAAAAGATTCAGCAGAACAAATAGCGATTAATATCCATGCTGACGTAAAAAAGAGTGCTAGAAAAACCAGAGGCTAATCGCCTCTTTTATTTTATGAAAAAACCGAGCTAGGCTCGGCTACCTGAAAGAAGGCATGCGAAATGATCGCTGGCAATTTCCACATTCCAAAGTAGCACCCAATGAAGTATCACAATGCGGACAGTAATTCATAAAACCAACCTTAAATGCACCGGGAAATAACCTACAATGATAGCAGTATCCATCCGTAGATAACCGCGACCCACAACCTATACTATTATGTATTGCGATCTTTTTTGCTTCCTCTTTGGCTTTTTCCATACTAAACCTTTTCAAAAAAAGAACTTGCAACCAGAGTATCATTTCTTGAATATTAATCAATATCTAAAATTATGGCCTTTTACGACAGCTTTGCTAGAATTGGATTATGGAACCTCTAGCTACTAGAATTAGGCCTAAAAACCTAGATGAGTATGTCGGCCAGAAACACCTAGTTGGCAAGGACAAGCCGATTCGCATAGCTATAGAAAAAGGCCACAAGTTTTCTTTTATCCTTTGGGGTCCACCAGGTTCAGGCAAAACCACTCTGGCTAAAATCTATTCTCAAGCCATTGACGGCCAACTTTTTGAATTATCAGCTGTATCTGCCGGCAAAGACGAGATAAGAGAAATAGTTAAAATAAAAACAATCAGACCTAAGATTCTATTTCTTGATGAAATTCATCGTTTTAATAAAGCTCAGCAGGATTTTTTATTACCTCACGTTGAATCGGGAGAAATTACTCTCATCGGTGCCACTACCGAGAATCCCAGTTTCGAAGTTATATCTCCCCTTCTTTCTCGCTGTCAGGTATTTGTTTTAAACGAACTTGAGCCGGAAGAGATAAAAGATATCATCCGTCGTATTACTATTAAAATTCCGACCGACGCCATGAATTGGCTAATTAATATGGCTAATGGCGATGCCAGACAGGCTATTTCAATTGTTGAGGCCACCAAGAATCTATATGGCACCATTTCTGTTAAAAATCTTACAAACACTCTGCAGTCAAAATTTTTGCGTTATGATAAGAAAGGCGAGGAACATTATAATTTAATTAGCGCCTTTATCAAAAGTCTTCGAGCCAGCCAGCCTGATGCCGCTCTTTATTACCTAGCCAGAATGGTTGATGCCGGAGAAGATCCTAAATTTATTGCCCGACGCATGATAATTTTTGCCAGTGAGGATATCGGTAGCGCTCAACCGACGGCAATTGTAGTCGCCAATGACGCCTTTCGTGCAGTGGAAGTTGTTGGTCTGCCTGAAGCTCAAATTAATCTTGCATCAGCTACGGTCTATTTAGCTAAAGCTAATAAGGATCGCAGTTCTTATAATGCCTACCTAGAAGCAGTGGCCGATGTAAAAAAACATGGTAACCTACCCCTACCGCTTAAAATCCGCAATGCCCCTACTCAACTTATGAAAGATTTAAATTATGGCAAAGATTATGAAAAATATACCAAAGATGATCTCTTGCCAATAAAACTTAGAGGCAAAAAGTATATCAAATGAAAGACCCCGTTTAGCGGGGTCTTGTCTTAATTCTTCTTTTTATTCTCCAATGATTAGTACGCACTTTTTCGTTCGAGGTCTCATGAATGGATACTGTTTATAGAATCTATTGCGACTTTTCTCTCCCGAAGGATCATACATCTCATCTAACAATCGCGCAGCTTCAGAATCTTGGTCTATATCATTATTCATCATATATTTTGCATGGCTACCGCCATCATTCCTGAATATCTGATAATTAAAGAAGTGAGACTTAGCCAATCTCTGGGCCTTTGTCATGGTCAACTCTTTCTAAAGATCTAACCAGATAATACCACTTCGTAGGGTAATGTCAACTAACGAATAATGAATAAGTAAAACAATGCAGCAATGACAATACGATAGATACCGAAAGCGATGAAGCTGTGATCCTTGATATATTTAACCATGAATCTAATAGCCAATATGGCAGTAAGAAAGGATACGATAAATCCAACTGCCAGATAATCGAACTGATCAACGGAAAATGAATTAAAATTCTTAGAAAAATCATATACCGTAGCCACCGCCATTGTTACCACGGCCAATAAAAACGAAAATTCCACTATCGCCTTCCTATGTATACCCATGGCTAAACCCGAAATAACCGTAATCGCTGAGCGTGATATACCGGGTATCATTGAAGCTGACTGACATAGACCGATAATAAAAGCTTGCCTATTCGTTATAACAGATATGTCGCCTTCATAAATTTCCTTTTTTCTGTATATTAATTCAAAGAATATAATACCTAGGCCACCCAAGAATAAAGCCCATAGAACAACATGCTGATTACCGATAAGCGATTTGATTGTTTTATAAAAAATAAAACCTAAAATGCCCGTCGGAATAAAGGCAATTATTACCTTCTTAATACATGCCCAATCACGAATATATTTCCTACCATAAAGCACAACTACTGCCAATATCGCACCCAGTTGAATGATAATCTCGAAACTTTTAACAAATTCAGATTGGACCAAGTGCATCAGATTAGAAATCAGCACCATATGAGCCGTTGATGAAATTGGCAAAAATTCCGTGATCCCTTCAATAATTCCTAGAATACCAGCAGTTATTAAATTCATATTTATTATTTTAGTAACTCGTTCAGCTTATCATAAAGTCTAGCGCAAATAAATGATTCGTCTAGGCATCAACGCCAATAGCATCGGAAATAGAATTATATCCATCAGCACGTAGTAGTCTAGTAAGGCCCCTATTAATATCGGAAACCAGTTGAGGACCTTCGAAGATAAGTCCCGTTATGAGCTGAATGAGGGATGCCCCTAATCTAATTTTATGATAGGCATCCGCCGCAGTGAATACCCCACCACAGCCAATAATTTTAATTGCCGCACCGTGTCTTTCGTAAACACGACGAATAAGCTCATTTGATCTTTCTTGGCATGGAATTCCGCTGAAGTTACCTTTCTTAAACTTTGCAACCTCATCGGGATATAATGAATGATCATCGCGATTTTGCTGAAGATTACCGATAATCACGGCTTTAATGAATGGATATTGTATAATAACATCCATCATTGAATCTATCTCTTCATTTGTCTTGGATATCGGCATTTTCACAAATACTGGATGAGTTAAAGTTATTTCATTTAAAGATTGCAGTAATTGATTTAGGTGATCGGGATTATAAAACTCAACATTTCCAACGAGATTTGGACAACTAATATTAAGTTCGTAATAGGCAAAGTTGACCCCAGATTGTTCAGTCTCGCGAAATGTTTCGATAATATCTTTAACAGCTTCTTCCTGTGTTTTAATATCTAGGCTATTCGTCTTTCCTATGCTCATACCTATCGGATATAAAATTTGCTTACTTCTTAATTTTTTAAGAGTTGCTTCAATGCCCAAATTCTTGAATCCCTTATTTACCAATAAAGATCGTGATTTAGGCAATCTACCCGACATAGGATCAGAATTTCCATTGTATGCATGGTTAGTCAAAGTCCCCACTGTTCCAAAACCAAATCCTAATGATGGCAATATCTCGGTCAGACGAGCCTCGTAGTCAAATCCTGCGGCAAGGCCAATAGGAGATCTAAATTTCATGCCGAACAAAGATTGGCTGATATTAGGTTCGGTGTGTGCAAATATGTCAGATAAAATAATTCTGACAAATTTGCATTTCCCCATAAATTCTCCCAAGGCAATTGTTCTTCTATGCACTATTTCTGGATTAATTAAAAAAAGAACCGACTTTAAAACATATTTATACAATATGTGAATTACGGTGATCAATTAATATTAGTCACAAAACCCAACGAGCATGTCAGTCGGGAATTGATAATTCTTTTTAATCGTCGCACAATCTATCGAACCGTTACCATCATAAATTAGCTTCCATGTGCCGTCTTGCTTAATCGCTAAGAACATTCCACCCTCACCAATAGTTCCGATCGGGCCAAATGAAACACCACCAGTGGCATAGGTTCCGTCAAATTTATCTATTCTTAAATTGACTTGATTTATATCTTTTTTGTATTTCGTCGCTAGGGCTGATCTTATATATTGAGTAGCCACAATTTTAGATACATCATTAGGATTAAAATATCCGCATCCAAGTTCTACTGTCAGACTATCGCCAACTGGTTCTGACGGAGCATCGGGAGTATTTTTCATCTGATTATGCTTAAAAGATAGCTGACAAGCTATGTAGTTATTAGTATATCCTCTCAGACCACCAATCACACCATCGGCTTCATTGCTGATGTCTATTTGATATTTGCTTGCCATAAATCTTTCTAGCTTCTGATAATTAGCGAAAGTTACGTCAGAATTTTTGTAAAAAATACCGGGAATTGCTTCACTAGCAAAATTACTTCCTTCCCTAACATTCCAAGTAAATTGAGAGGCGCCAACTCTTATTAGTTTTATACCAGTTGACGTATTTGCTTCTGTCACAAGACTAATTATAACATCTGGGCATAATTCCTCGAAAACTCTCAGGCATTTATTCTTCTCTCCGCACCAAGAATAACCGGCTGAACCGACACAACCATGCTCATCTTTATTGCCACCGACAATAGTGGTGCCGGGGCTAATAACCGAAACATCTGCAACTCTAAATTTAGTAAAATATACCGCTAGACCGGCGACAATAACTAGACCTACGATTATCGAGATATTGATGGGCTTAATCATTTTATTTGTTTAAATAAGCTACCGTTAATTGTAATACAGTGGCGAAGGAGACCCAAAGTAAATATGGTATTTGTATGTAGGCAATCCATTTCCTGTGCGGATAAACAGCTACCATTGCCCAAACGAGAGTAACAAGAACTAATAAAATATCAACTGAGGCAAGAATATTACTCTTTAGTCCAAACTGAATCGGCGTAAATATAAAATTAAAAATTAAGTTGAGAATAAATGGCAGAATGACAATAAAAGAGATTTTTTTGTGGAAAAACAACAGAAAGACCTTACCAAAAGAAAGAATTATTAGACCATACAAGATCGTCCATACCGGACCGAAAAGCCATGCTGGCGGTGCCCAAGAGGGCTTAATTAGCATTTGGTACCAACTATATGTATTGTTCATATACTCATTCTAATACTTAAATATGGTTATTTCCAGTTAAATAAAGAGGCCTCGCGCACATGCGCGAGGCCATTCATAATAAGTTTATGTATTAATCCTTGGACCTATAGTTGTTTTTACCCTATCTTTTCCTGGTAGCAATACCATGGACTGTCCGTTTTTAATCGACATTTCGTAAAAACCTATACTAATAATACCTGCCTCATGGGCAGATTCTAACACTAATACATATTGCTCCCAGCTAATCTTCCTATCAAGATACAAGTGATAATGCCTGGGCGTAGTTGACGGTATCAACTGGATCGGAAATTCAACTTCCAAGATTGATGTAAGTCCACCATCTGGCTGAATAATCCATTCGGCCATTTTACGAAAATCACTGCTAACTAGACCGACTCTACACAAGACCTCTAGGAAAATGAGGAATTTTCTGAAAAGAATTGCCTTATGCAAATATACCGCCGCATATTTGCGATTAACCAACCTCACCACTTCAGCACTGAAATCAATATCCAGAATAGGTGCATGTGACCCATCTTCACAGAGAGATCCCACAAGGATCGCTTGCTCTTTTGGTACCCTTATATAATCACCTTTCGTGCCAAGACTATCAGACAAAAAACCACTCTGAGTTGTATAGAAAATTCTGCCAACGGTATTATCAAGTTCCAGCTTGTCTGTCATGGTAGTCCTTTTTTGTTCAAGAGCTCCGCCAATATTACCCCATATTATGCTTCCAGTCAACTACATGAAATATAAAAAGAAAAAGCCGACTAATTAGTCGGCGGCTCGCCAAGGAGCGATTCTGTAATATGCTGTCCAGGTAAAATATTTTTTAGAACTTGCTGGCCTCCACAAAATCCAATGACCATCTTTACCTTGCTTCAATTCATAGTCTGGATAAATACCCGTTGTCTTAAGAGCAATTCCTGCTGTTGCTTCGGCGCTTTTTTGTCCTGTATCTTTATCTATGGCCTCCAGCGATCCATATTGAGTACCCGTCCAGTCTTTCAGGTTAATAGTATGCTCAGGATAATATACCTCCGCATATCCTGGCAAAGTAATATGCCAGGCTTTCATTAATTTATCACCTACATAACCATGTCTTTCGTATCCAGTCGCAATTTTAAATAGGCCCAATACGAATAAAATAACTGACAGAGCCTTGATGAAGCTCATGGCATGTTCCTATTATCAAATAACGCTGTAATAATACTGCATCATTACAATATTGTCAACCTAATATCTAAGACTCCCGCGTCTTCGCAGGGTCTTAGATATATTTGTTTGTTAATTTATTCTCTAAGTTGTGTTGATTATCTCACAAATTTACAATCTCCAACAATTCACTACCAACTACCTTGAAATACTTGCTAACACCCACAGAAGGAACGGCTGAGAAAGGTTCATCGGACTTACGATCAGTATAATTCACAATTATCTCACCATTTCTGAATTCAGTTGTTTGGGGAGCAATTCTATCGCCCAAGTATATCGCATTAGTGCCAGCTCCGCTCTTTCCATCGCCAAGCGATACCACGACATAAACAAACAACCCACTACCTCCAGTTTCCTGAGTTAAAACGAAGGCAACGTCGTCCTTACCATCATTATTAAAATCACCAGTAATGTCATTGCCAAAATATTCCGTTGTAGTTTTAGATTCTGACTCTGAAGTAGGCGCTTGTTCGGATATACCGTCTTTTAGTGTAACTGTATTTCCTTCAATCTGATAAGTTCCATTTTTCGGATCTAAAACAGCACCATTTTCACTGGATACTTTATTATCCATAAAATCAAACTTATATACTCCTAGCGCATAGATAGCAATAACGCTCACTATTACGACAAAAATAATCCCAATAATTAACTTTTTCATATTTTAAAACTTATTTAATATATTTTACCAACCGATTTTCTTGCCATATTCCCAAAAGTGGCCAGATTCTTTGACCGTAGTTACTAATTGAAATATATCGTCGGCGGCCTGTTCTGGAGTTCTATTTGGTTTTTCATTCTCCGTAGCAATTATATTACCCATATCGGTGTTCACCCAGCCGGGAGCAATTGATGAGACTAGGACACCTCGAGATTTCAATCTAAATGCTAAATGGTGCGTATACATATTTAAAGCTGCCTTAGAAATACGATATCCTGCAGCAAATTCATCGTCCACGGATCGAGATAACTGACCATGGCCAGAAGCCATATTTACAACGTGACTATTCTCTCCAAACAATGGCAATAAATGTTCGGTAAAATCCACGACACCAATTACATTCACCTCGAGTGTTTCCCTTAGTTTAATTGGGTCGGCAAAATCGTTACTTGCATCAATAAGAATGCCAGCATTATTAACAAGTGCATCTAGGTATGGCGCGAGAGATGAAATTTGACTGGCTACCCTAGCAATGCTTTCGGAATTGCTTTGGTCATATTGAATCGAAATAAAATTTGAATCTTCTATTGGTATCGACTTATCCAGATATGTACCAATTACTCGCCAATCTTCGGCTAAAAACTTCTTGGCCGTAGCCAGTCCAATCCCACGGCTCGCTCCAGTTATAACTACTGTTTTCATATTATTATTCTAACCTTTCCTAGTTTTATTTCAATTATTCTTAGAGTGTCCAATGAGCTCAAACTTTTTATCTCTCGATAACCTCTTTATCTGGGCTTCTCTTATTAATGCGCCACTTCTTGTTGGATATTTTTCAGTATACATAATTCTAGTTGCTCCTCTTGCCCTTGTATAGTGTCCGCCCTTGCCATCTCTATGTTCTCGAAACCTGCGCTTAACGTCAGTTGTAATACCAGTATAGATACTTCCGTCACCACACTGCAAAAGATAAACAAAATACATATGCTGATTATTATAGACTATTTTGGACTTTTAATTAACTTGTGAACAATAATATTCCAAACATTTTGCAGATATTGACAAGATTTATCAATGTGCTATATTGGCAACTATAGGGGGACAAAACGCCATGAAAGTATCGGTAGCGCAGTGTGATTGCGGAAGTGCCGAACCACACCGAAAGTTGGAGACAGCTGACGGTACGCGGTCACGTGGATTTTTCGCCGTTGAAGACGGTAAAGCTCTCCACGACAGTCTGCTCGCTTCGGGCACGATTGAGCAGAGCGCCGAAGAAGAAGCGGCTACCGTAAAGGAAATTGAATCCTGCGGTCTGCCGCAGAACAACCCATTGGCGCCACCGCCGCCAGCGTCGCTCTCCGACGAAATGATCCAGTTTTTTGCCAAAACGCTCGTCCAGACAACTCCGGCAGACGAGTTTCCAGATACAGTTCTGGCCGCATATGCGGCGGGAGCATTCAACCGCGAAGATGGCAAGAAGATCCTTGCCATGGCCAGATTGATGTCTCGGCAGACCTAACTAGAGACACGTACGGGCGGCCCCTTGGGCCGCCCGCTTTTAATTCATCAATTATAATATTAGCCCTATCTTTTCTTCTCTAGGTTGAGAAAATTCTGGATATCAGTAACCGTACTCATGAGTTGAGCTGGGAATATGATAGTAGAGTTTTTCTCGGTCGCAATCTCAGCTAAAGTTTGCAAGTTACGAAGTTGGAGCGCAATTGGATGGGCCATCATAATATCAGCCGTATCGGCTAATTTTTGAGCTGATAGAAACTCCCCTTCAGCTGAGATAATCTTAGCTCTTTTTTCTCGTTCAGCTTCGGCCTGCTTAGCGATCGCTCTTTGCATATCATCCGGTAATTGAATATCTTTAATCTCCACGGAACTTACGACAACACCCCAACTCTCAGTATAGCTATCCAAGATTTTTGTAATTTCTGAATTTATCGTTTCTCTTTCGGAAAGAATTTCATCCAGCTGAAACTTGCCGACAATATTACGCAACGAAGTTTGAGCTATCTGATCAATCGCTGCTTCAACATTCTGAATGGCAACGATACTTTTAATCACATCAACGATCCGATAATATGCCACTGCCGAAACATCTACTGAGACATTGTCTTTGGTAATAATCTTTTGAGCTGGTACCGGCATAGTGACAGTTCGAAGATCGATTTTTAGCATACTCTCAAAATAAGGAATGATCATGCTCAAACCTGGATCTCTTGTGCCTACGATTTTACCAAATCGAAACACTACTCCCCGCTTATATTGCTTGACCGTCCGTAGGCCGGGTAGAATCACGAAAAAGAACAGAAATATGAGAACGTATATGATATTCATATGTAAGTAATTATATTATTACTAAAACAATACACCTTCCTTCAATTTATTCAAAGATAGGCCAAAATAAAAAAGAGCTGGTTGGGCTCTTTACTTCTTTAACTATCAATTTAGATTAGGGGTTAGCTATACTAGTATATCTTCGATCACGTGACAATGTCTGTAAAATAGCTCTCACATCTTCGACAGTAACAGCAGTAGCGGCTTCACTTTCTTCTTTAATTGATACGACACGCTGATAAAGACGGAGGTCATCAATAGCAGCATTCACAAGTTCGTCACCGTTAAGGTCGGTAATTCTAAAACGCATAATCAAAGTCTTAATGTGATGACTAATGAGGTCATCATTTCTTCCAGCTTGAGCGATGCATTCGTCCACCAAATCCTCGATAATTCCTAAGCCATCCCAGGGAAATGTGCCTTGAATGCGAAACTCATAAGCCTCTTTAAAATTTTCCCAAGTGACACTAAAACCATATGTCCAGCCGCGTTTTTGTCGAATCTCTCTAAAGAGAACGTCTTTCAATATTCCACTGGCTCGACCTACAACTTTAGGACTTACGACACCTGGAATCGCTGCATAGCTATCAATAAATGAGTGATCGATTACCTGCAACGAATGATCCGAGATTTTGTGTATTAGCCTACTCTCTTTTGGTGGGTCAAAATGATCAATAGCATGTGCCAACGGAGTACGTACCCCAGATTTTTTCAGGCCAAATGGACTTCTCTCAAGAATCATCGCAAATTCTTCCGGTTTTAAACCACCAACTGCAACAATGCTTATGTTAGCTGGCGCATAGTTCTGATCATAAAATATCTGCATTTCTTCTTTCGAGATAGTAAGGATTGATTCAGGTACGCCAAATGACCTAACAGATCTTGCCAATTTGGTTCCCGGAAATAATAATTGACGCCGCCTTAAT
>Ga0209727_1001575_pt1 | contig 18255 bp, 10 predicted proteins | sample RifGroC1_FD_183995 | JGI IMG/M metagenome (GOLD analysis project Ga0209727, IMG submission 183995) | Groundwater microbial communities from Rifle, Colorado, USA - Groundwater C1 (SPAdes) (version 2) | ecosystem: Environmental > Aquatic > Deep subsurface > Groundwater | place: Rifle, Colorado...
AAATTCCTCGTAGATAAGGTCGTCCATTCTCGAACCCGTCTCAACCAAACAGGTCCCGATAATGGTTAATGATCCACCATTCTCTATTTTTCTGGCTGCTCCGAAAAATTTCTTGGCTGGATAAAGCGCAACTGGGTCAAATCCTCCAGTAAGGGTTCTACCAGATGTTGGAAGAGCTAGGTTGTAGGCCCTTGCCATACGGGTAATTGAGTCAAGAAGTATGACAACGTCCACTCCATGCTCGACAATTCTTTTGGCCCGCTCTAAGGCTAGTTCCCCCACCCTGGTCTGGTCAACCGGCGCTTCGTCAAAATTGCTCGCTGCAACCTCACCTAGGCCATCTGTAGCCTCTTTGGTAGCCCTAAGGATGTCTGTGACCTCCTCTGGCCTTTCTCCAATCAGTACCGCCATCAAATGAACCTTCTTACCTTTCCCTTTACTATTCTCGGGATAATTCTTGGCAATACCAGAAATTATATCCTTCAAAAGCCAAGTTTTTCCCGCCTTGGGGGGTGAAACAATAAGTGCCCTTTGCCCAAATCCTATCGGGGAAATTAAATCAATTACTCTAGTTGTTAATATGTCTTTCTCGGTCGCAAGCTGTATTTGTGCATCAGGGTAAACTGCTAAAAGGTCATCATAATTTGCCCTCTCACCCATTTCCTCTATGGGAATGCCGTTTACTTTCTCAACCTTCAAAAGCCCCCAATACCTTTCGTTTTCTTTGGGACGCCTAGCTTGCCCTCCGACTAAGTCCCCGACTCGAAGGTTAAACCTTCTTATTTGAGAGGCTGAAATATAAATATCATGCTCTGAAGCCGCAAATTTGGGTCTTAGAAGGCCGGATCCTTCATTAGCAATATCAAGTATCCCCTCAACAAACTCTGTTGGAAGGCCCGAATCAGGGAGTACCCTTTCATCAACTACCAGTCCGCTTGCTTGACCCACAAGGTTCGGTACAGGAAATGAAGACTCCTCGGGAATATCTTCCTTTATCGTTTCCACTGCCGGCTTACCGACCAATTCGGAAACACTCGACTTTTCTTTTTGAGCAGTATCTTCTGACTTCTTTGCTACCATTAAAAGATTAATTTTTGGGAAGCGAGAAACGCCTGCGGCGAAGACAATCTTGCCGCAAATTAGACAACCCTATTGTACTTCTCTCTCATCCTCATTGTCAACTCCAACGTCTTTAGTTAAAATGACAAACCCCAATCCGGCCAAAAGCAAGACAAATCCAAGAAACTCAAGATACTGTGGCCAATAGATGAAATATACAGTCATCAGTTCAGTCTTACCGATAGAGTCTTGAGGAATTACCCAACCATTAGCCCATCCATTTACTTTTACATGCATAAGTTTTATACCATTGGCTTTGGCTACCCAACCTGGATCATAACCTTGGGATAGTACCAAAAGACCTCCGTCTCCTTCTTTAATCTCTACTTTGGCCTTGTAGATATAAGAATTGAGTTTCTTATTTGAGTCAATTTTTAGTGCATTCTCCATAGGTTTTACGTCCGAAGAACTAATACTAAACTGCCCAATCCAGCTAATTGGAACGTCGTAGACAAAAACGTCGTCGATAAGGTTTTCGCTTACTTCTCTCCCCAAGGACCTCCCTTCGAGATTTAAGACATAGTCGCTGTCGGAAATTCCCGGCCAAGAAACTATCGAAAAAGTTTTATCAAACTCCCTTCCAGAAAGTATTACCTCGAGGTCATTTCTTAACGTACCCTTATTAAACAAATATACTTTTAAGGGCCTTCCTGAAACTCCTTTACCGCTAAATCTAATCAGATGCTCCATGGCTGTTGAAGTTTTAGCCAAAGGCACAAAATCACAAATTGCTGCTTTATCAAAAGTTTTATAAGTAATTAAACCAGCGTCAATTACTTTCTCTACACTTCCCCTTTCAAAAACGTCACAATTCTCTGCTTCTTTTCTGCCCGAGCGTACAAAGTCAATCTTTTTGCCCGGCGCAAATATAGTGAGTTTAAGAGATTCTGCCCCATCAGGAAGGGTAATCTTAGAATCATACTTTAGGTCAGTCCAAACTCTTGTGTCAAAGGTTGTCCTAAAAATTAATGGGTATGTTTCAATTTTGGGGGACTTGTATTCTATCGTCCACTCTTCACCGGGGGCATCAGGCGGCCTTGCCGCAATATTTACCCAGTAGACGGTGTTAGCTGGTAGAACCATTCTCCTTGATACAGCTGACCAGTCCGTGCTTGCCATTTCGGCATAAAAAATTTCGTCGTTCTCACATTTATAATCTGGCCCCTCAGCAACTACACAAAAATCTGGGCGAGAACCTTGTAAGGATTTATAAGGCAGGGATATCGAAAGGATCCCCCCATTTGCCCCAAGGTCCCCAATCCTGAAGGCGAAACAGCCTGCAGCGTCTTTAACTCGAATGGCAACTGAATCTCCTATTGTTCTTCCCTCTACAACGTTTTCTGCCCCTTCTTTCTGCCAACAAATATTTATTTTGGAAGATAGAAACTCCTTTGAAATATCAAGCCTGCTTCCTTTTTGGGTATCGAATATTTGGACATCGATAAACTCATCAGCACTTATTACAAAAACTGCGTCAGTCTTCTTACCTTTTTCCACCTCAACAACTTGAGAGTTTATTGAAAGAAGTAACTTTTCTCGATCTACCCTCGGTTCAATTATAAGGTCGGCAAGTTCCGGCATTTCAAGTTCAACTCCGCCTACGCTTGCCTTAACAGGAGAATCAAATGAAATTGTAAGGAACCTTCCGTCATAGCTAATCTGAGATGGTATGTTATATTTTGATCCTGATACAACTTTGGGAATGTTTAGGAATTTAGCATTTTTATCTTCAATATCCCTGGCCATTGTAATGATCGAAGCTTCTCCAAAATCTTCATAGTCAGGCGAAATAATTTCTTCCCTAAATAAATCAGAGAAAGGATATGTTTTTGAGGGATAATCCGGAAGGCTTGTCCCAATATAATCCCCAACTTCTTGATATACCAAATCGCGCCTCGAATAATCTGTTTTTGAGGAAGCTACTGAGAAGCTTTGGGGCGCATAAACAAAGCTGTCTCTGGGACTTTCTAGTTCATATACAACCAGAAAACCTTGCTCAAATACCTTTTCGGCACCCATTTCTTTAAGAATATCCTCAGTTTCCTCGAACTTTAAATATTCTTTCTCTCTTCCCGGCGCAATCACGCTTTTATCGATTAGGGCGTATGATACGTCATATTTATCAAAAACTTTCTTTAAGGCGTCAGCGTCGTTGTTATAAAAAGCAGTACTTGCTTCGTGGTAATAGGTTTCGTTGTAGGGGCTCCAAACGTCAAATGCCCGGTCAAGTATCGGCTGATCAACTGCGTACCAGAGGAAACCCGACCCGCGGTATCCCCAGTTATAAAAATTCCAACCCCAAAAGCTCTGAATTGGAAAGAATGCAATACGAGCCTCTTTCGGCTCCTCTTTAAAGAATTGGAAGAGGCGAGAATACTCACCCGGAAACTTTAGCTTACCAGCCCTCATAATAAGGTTTCCCTCAAAAACTGGAAGGGTAACTAACACGATAAAAACGCTTAATATTGCAGCGACAACTATCGAAATAACTAAACTTCTCCCTTTAATTAGCCTACTTATTGAGTAAACAAGGAGTCCCAAGCCAAGAGATAAGCTTAGTGCAAAAACTACAGACCACTTAGTAAATACCGACCTAAATATCTCTCCAAAAAGTGGGAAGGAGTTTGTCAAAAAATTAAAGACAAACCCCAGGGGAGGATTATTTGAGGAGAGCATCAAATAACCCACAAAAGAAAGAAGTAGTGGAGAGAATCCCCAATTCTTAGTTTTCGTGGCCAAAAACAAAAATAATCCCACAACTGACGCAATGAAAAGACCGTAACCGAGAACTTCAATCTTTGGCAGTGAGAGATAATCCCTCCAAGGGCCAATCAGATAATCGAACTTATTATCATACCCTACGTCCAAATAGTTGAACCAAAAACCCTTAAGAAGTGCAATGTCAGAGAGCTTCCCAGTCTCCTGGTTCATGAGCTGAGTTTCGGGAGTTGCAATTGAATTTATTTTGGAATCGGTTACAACCTTGGAGGAAGTTAATGAAAAGTAGCCAGCAGGTAGTAACCAGAAGGAATTGGCGAAAAGTACAACCAAAAATAGTTTAGCCGCCTTTTTAAACCCTGTCATTTTCTGCCTTAAAGCGGCTTCTAGGGCAAATACCGAAAGGGCGATTAAATAGACGAGAAAAAGGGTCTGAACGATAAATGAGGGAGTTGCCAAGAGAGATGTAAGAAAGAATAAAAGAAAATCACGCCTACTGCCCCGCTTAAGACACCTCAAACCCAGATAAATAAGCCAGGGAAGAAAACCATAAAAGCTAACAAATGTTTCAAAAGGGGTAAAGAAATACTGGACAGTTGCAAGGTTAAGAAGATAAAAGAGCCCAGTTATAAATGCAGCCAATTTCGAAGCTACTTGACCTCTTAAAAGTGCCTTTTCAACCAAAAAGTAAGCTCCCAAAGGCCCAATAAAAAGCATGGCAAATGTCCAGAAATAGCGAATGAGGTTAGTTGGTAGGACTATCGAAAGAGTTGCCAGAATTAATTGGCGCGGGAGATCTGCGGCGTGAGCCATTCCTCCGAGAAGTCCCAACCCTTGCTGTTCCTGCCAAAGCGCAAAAAATGCTCGCTTTAAATTTATAAGGAAGTTATATTCAGAGTGGAAATTGTCCCAACCAGTAAGAATCGTTCCGGGTTCATAGTTGGTTAAGACTGCAAGTGCCGTTATTACTCCTAAAACCAATGGGCCAAGTATTTGAGTAATGTATTTTTTTGCCATATTAGACCCTTGGGGGTAGCTTAATATTAACTTCTTGCAGTGAGAGGAGTAAAGGCTTCTCCAATAATGTGGCTGGCAAAATTATGTACCCTTTTTACTCTAACACTAACTATTTGCGGTAACTCCACCTTAAGATTTCTCATTCCCCTAATAAGAATAAAAAGCGGATATATTGCCGCACTGGGTAGGAAGTAAACGACAAACACCTGCAAGAAATTAACAATCCAGGCCTTAAATGTTGGTCTATATCCATACCTGGTTAAGGCTCTGTATCTTATTTGTAGAGTGTCAAAAAAGGTCTTCTTAGGGTTTCTTAGTGATAGAGAACTTGGATACTGGCGATAATAAAGAACTACGTCTTCTAGATTAGCGAGCGTTCCATATTGAGAAAGCTTGTAAATAAGCTCTAAGTCGTGGGCCAAAATTCCATGGTTGTGGTAATAAACGTGGTTTTTGGGCACCAAGTCTCGATTAAACATACAGGTCGGGTGCTGGATGGGATTAATGTTAAATAAAGACTTATAAATTTCTTTACTCTTAAGAGGAAACTCCTTTTGTCCAATAACCTTGGCACCTTCATCCATTAGAATACATTGGCCACCTACTATGACCACGTCGGGATTTTGCTGAAAGAAACGAACCTGTTTCTCAATTCTATCTGGCAAGGCAATATCGTCAGCGTCCATTCTGGCAACCAATTTACCATTGGTTTCCCTAAGTCCCCTCTCTGAGGCAGACGAAGGTCCACGATTGGTATTAAAACGGAATACCCTAATTCTTTCGTCTTTTGCTTCGTAATTTTTGAGGATTTCATAGGTTCTATCGACAGATCCATCGTCAACCACAATGAGCTCAAAATTCTCATAGGTTTGCCCCAAAATGCTATCAATTGACTCCCTAATGAACTTTTCGGCGTTATATGAAGTCATAAGAACTGAAACCAAAGGATTTTTAACCACTTTTGCCTCAAGACTTCTGACTAACAAGTTGGTATAACCTCTTTTCCCCAAAATTTTATTAAGGGTACGAACTCTAAAGCCTCTTAAGCGTGAATCTCCTTCGTCAATTATGTTTTTTACTATAAGTCCCGCACCCTTTAAGAAAGCTAAAAGAGTAAATGAATCTTTTTCAAATCCTTCCAGAGCTTTGGGATTATCCTCGATAAATAAAGTAAGATTTTTAGATTTCTTGAGAGTTTTTAATGCTCCTTTTAATACGGCAATTTCAGCTCCTTCAACGTCGACTTTAGCAACGTCAAGAGCTTTTACTCCCTCATTTTCCAAGTAAGAATCTAGTGTAATTTTTTGAATCTCAATCCTTTTGCCCTTTTTACTTGCCGATAGAGTACTTTCTCCAGGGTTAACCGAATCCTTAACTAAATAGTCCTTTCCGGCTTCGTCGGAGAGAGCAAAAGGGGAAACTACAACATTCTTGCAAGCATTTAATTCAAGGTTTTTGTTAAAAAGAACCCGGTTGTCAGGATCTGGTTCAAATGCATAAACTCTACCTTTTGGACCTACCAACTTACTGGCCAAGATAGTGTAATAACCGACGTTTGCTCCAATATCGGCTACTTTATCTCCCTTCTTAACAGTTCTAATAAAAGTCTTTGTTTGTACGGGCTCAAATTCTCCCTTAGTTCGAAGGTAAAGACCCAATCCCAAATCGGAATTTGAAACCGTAAGCCTTGCCCCCAATGGGATTTCAAAGGTGGTTTCACCGCTTTTTGCCATGAGAGAATTGACCTTTTTATATAGGCCAACCAGGATTGGGAATTTCTTATCGATTCCCCTACCCATCAAATATTTAGCCGGTAAATCCAAAATTACGTTTTTCATATTTTTAGCTTTCAAATCCATAGAAATGGCTACCCTCGAGTGTTTCGTTCGGGCCCACAAGATAGTCCAGAGGTGCAACTTCCGACTTTCTAAAATGTAAGTCTTGAGATGTAATTTCAGCTATATTAGGTCCTAAATAAATAGGTTTTCTTGCAATCCACTCGGGATTTCTTACCCTTGCGATATACCCTTGAGCGGTTAATACTTCGCCTAGTCCGTCGTGTACTCCCCCTGCTAAATGAACTTTCTCGGCGTGCTGGAATGCATAGACACAGCTTGACCCGTAAGTATGAAAGTTTTCAAAGGTAATCCCAACTGTTCTCTCGTTTGAACCTGGTATGACTTCGCTAGTTGTGGCCGCTGCAAGGGTGTAACCGGCATAGGAGTCTTTTACCAAAACATTTTGACAACTTCTAAAGTTATATCCCGCCCATGCCAAATTTACTCCACAGTTTCTAACCAGAATGTTTTTTGACCAAACACCGAATACGAAATCCGACAAAAAATTTTCCCCATAGCAGTCTGTTATTTCACCTCTATCGCACATGTTTACTGTGACCAAACAGTCAGTTGCCCTTGAAGTACAACCCTCCACTTTCAAATCCGTAAGTCCCTGTAACATAGTTCCAGGAGCTTCTGAACTTTCAAAATGGCAATCCTTCAAATGAACCTTACCCATCCTAACCGAATCTTTGTCAGCAATTCCTCGGGCTGCTGCATCTTGACCATATACAGCCAATATTGCATCCCAAGGACTATCGGGCGCCTGATACCCTCCAATACCTGCCCTCTCACTTCCTCCATGAAAAAATATTCCATCAATACTAAGGTTACTTCCCTCACCAACGTTAAATTGAATTAGATTATTGTCTTTAGCTCCCCAGTTTCCAGGGTGTCTTGAAAGCTCTTCCGAGCCTTTAATTCTTGTACCATCGGGGTGGGCTTTTATCCTAACCTCTACTCCATCAGGTATGTTAAAAGTTAATTTTCTATCGATGAATATTTCACCACCGGCCAAAGTTATTTCGACCCTCTTTGTACTTGATTCTTGAAGATGGGCTAATGAATCCTGCAAGGCAAAACTCAAATCATCTGCAGTCCAAACTCTTGGAAAATCCTGATATTCTGGGAATGCTTTTCTTATCGGTTGAAGCCTTGGAAATCTCTCACCTATAAGGCTGCAACTTTCTAAGAAGGCAGCTGCAGCTGTAAGTCCACCTAATATTAAAGCGTTTCTCCTTGGTAAGCTGTGACCACTGGAGTTACTACCCAACTCTCTTGGGCTTGAAGTGTCAGATACATGATTTTGACCATTGTCTCTTAATATTTCAGACATGTTCGTTTGGCAGAAACCTGCCTTTTGAACCCTTAAATATATAAATATTTAAGAACTCAAAAAGCAGGCACACAGGATATTACAAAAGACGGAATCGTCAAAAAATCAGCGTGAAGCTGAGTGACAATTCCATCTTCTGTGTGGCCTACTTTTTCCCCTTGGAGGAGAAGATATTTAGACTCTCAAGAGCGTATTTGGCGAAGTGCCTTTGCCCGTATCGGTGTATTGTTTCCCGGAGGAAACCACCACGGACAAGGTGACTTGCCAGAGGCAAAAAGCCTCGTATTTCAGCTCGAGAAGTCAATTACCTCCCTCTCCTTGGAGTGGTACCAACTACTCGCTGACGACCAGGCTGTTGCCGTTCGAGTACTTGACCAAGAACGCGGCCAAGTGATCTTCCCAACGCGCCTCAAGGGCGGCTTGGGAATCGAAGGCGAAGCACCCGCCACCCGTATAATCATAGGTAGCCCCGCTATCCACGCGGACAACGGTCGGTACACCGCCCACACTCTTCTCGACGATGGCCGGTCCAGAAGCCGTAAGACCTTCGCAGGTCCCTCCGACTCCATCGGTGCCAGCCAAAGTGCCGCCGGGAAAGTAGCCCGGGAAGGGCTCTTCCGCCGGAGCGTCGAACGCCGGAAAGTCTCCGACCACATCACAGTGCCGAATGTTGCCCTCGACTGGCAGGGTCTGCAAGCAGCCCAGCAGTGGAAAGCCTTCATCCGGCAACCAAATGATGGTCGGGTCTCTCCCGTCCCGAGCCTTGATGTTGGCCTGGTGTAGTTCTGCCTCCGCAGTCAGATCCATACCTGGGGGCTCCCACCAGCAGGTACCGCCGAAGTGGTTTTGAAGCCACATGACGCCACCTGGGGGCAGAAGCACGACGTAGCCTTGATTGGCTCCATCGGGACCCCATGTCTCGGCCAGCACCCAGAGCTCGCTGTCGAGAAGACCGACTGGCGACGCCTGGTAGCCATCCATGTCGGTTGGCCAGTTACAGGCGTAGTCGCCGGGAGCGGGTTGTTCAGCGCTCGACACTGGGGGCACCTGCGTAGGCGCTTGGCCTTGTTGCTGAAGCACCGACTGATAGGGTTCCAGATTGTCTCCAACGACCTCCTGAACCAGAACCGCGGTGTCACCACCCAGCGCACTCAGCTTGGCCCGATATTCCTCCACGTGGGTGGGGAACCTGTTGTTCAGGAACCCCTGATCGCCGTGGAAGTACGGCTCGCCGAAGCAAGACCCCGGAGGGTACCAAGTCCAGGATTCGCCTGCGTCGATCTTGATGACGCCATTGCGACCTTCGACCTGAGCCTCCAAGATGGCTGGCCCGACACAAACTTGGCCTGCCGCGGGTGCCACCGAAGTGACTTGCGGAGCCGCCGGCTGCGCGACCGAAGTCGGAGCTGGCGATGGCACAAGTGCCTCGAGCGGGGGAATTTCCTCCCGGCTCACCAAGTAGTAGGTCAAACGATAGGAAGCACCGCAGACAGCGAGACCCGCCAGGAACATCCCAAAAACGAGGATGCATCCTGAGAAGTATAACCTCCAATTTTTCATTCTCGCACCTCCAGTGCGTAAGTCTGAGAGTACTCGGAATCGTTAGGCTTATAGAGCCGAACTTTCGTTTTATCTCCCGACGGAATTGCACTGACTTATCCAGTCAGATCCGTCTTTATATCAGCTTGGGAGAAGGAGCTGTAATTTTCCTGTGTGCCTTGTAAAAGGACCCTTCGGCGTATATTACCAAGAGCAATCCGGCGTACCGAATGTCCTAGTAGTGCCAAAGATAGTATGCTTTGGAAACTTGTTAGTCCCAGAGCAGAGGAGAAATCTAAAGGGTTTTTAGGTCTCTACCCTGCCCTTGACCTTAACCTCTGATAAAAGAAGTTGTCTTTCTTTTCGAAAGATAAAGAAGCAAACCGGAGGCAGAAACAAATGCCCCACCGAGTATAGTGGGATTAATATCCCCAATGGCCGTTTCTTTTGGCTCATGGGTAACGGCTAAAACTTTCTCTTCCTCTTCTCTACAAACGACTGGTTGTCCGTACTCTTGGGTACAAACAGTTTTTGCATAAGAGATCTGCGGGGTCGAAAGTACCGCAGTAAGTAAAATTGTTGCTACTAAGATTTTCTTTAACATGATTAAAAATAACCTCTGAATTATAGGTTAATAGTTATAAGGGGTAAATTATATATATCTTTCCTCTTTTGTCAAGAGGTATTTAGATTTCAAGAAGCCGGGCATAGCGGAAGATCCTGACAGGCGAGCTTAGGCTCTCACATGTATATAGGATAAGGTCCGCCGAGTAATCGGTTATCTCCTCCCCTTCTTCTTCTTTATAAACCTCATAGAGATATTTTCTTTGACGCCATATAATCTCAACCGTATCTCCGGTCTTTAATTTTGGCAGACTATAGAATGAATTTTTAAGTCGGTACGGAATACTCCACTTAAGGTACCCAAATCGGTGTGCAGCTAAAATTAGGGGTTTTCCCCTATCAGCCGGAGTTCCAAAGTCTGAAACCCTCCAGACTCCTATTCTTAAAGCCTCTTCATAGTTATCTAATGTGGCCTCGTTTATGGTCGTGTCGATTCTGGCTGTGGGAATTTTAAGCCTGTTTTCTAAAGGTAAAGATGCGTCAAACTTGGGCTGATAGGCGGGCTTTACTTGGACTTCGACGGTTTCTGCATTTTTGGTGGTACGAGCTAAAAGTTCTGAAATGCTAGTCGGAACTCCACCTTTCAAGTAGTACCAAATTGACGGGGCAAAGAAAATAAAAAGCACAAGTGCCCCTACCAAGAAAAAATACTTGGCGGTTTTTCTTAAAAACCTCGCAAGGATAAGGTCTGACTCTCTTTTGTAGTCTTCTAACCTAAAAACCTTCTGATTCTGATAGATGTGATAAATCTGTCCTTCTTCCATATATTTATTTAATCACAAAAAATCGGCTCCACAAGGAACGGGTAGATCGCCTGCCCTACAATCCACCCGTCCCCTTTAGAGCCGAATTTCACGAAAACTAAGAGGGTCTTGACAAGACCCTAGCAAAGTTTCTAGTCTAGATTGATTTATCTTTTTAATTCCTGTCCTAAGATAAATCCGGTTTACTACTTCGGTAGTTTACCAAACCTAAAGAGCACCTCTATTCGTGGCGAGTAACGATTAATCTCGGAGTACCCAACGATGGCGGTGCTCTTTTTTTGTGGGACCACCCACCGGGCTTCTAAAAGAACAAAAAAATTGTAACATTCCCTGTCAACCTTGTCAAACCCTATAACAACCATAGTTCGTTAAATCATAATCCCCATAGTAATTTAGTATTTAAAATCGATTTCGACTTTCGCTTTATTTTTGGTAGTTTAAAAAATTGTGGACAACTTGGGGAAACTATTTAAGAATCTTCTTTATTGCCTCATTCACGTATTTTATTTCTCTTTGAGTTATTGGTCTTACTAAACCCAACCTTCTTGCCTCCTTCACCCTTTTGTCCTGGGCAACAACTTCCCTTATCTCCCCCAAAAGTCCTACCTCGCCTAGTGCTAGACTCCCTTTGGGGAGAGGTTTATCAAAAAATGATGAGGCGATTGCTAAGCATATTGCCAAATCACTTGCAGGCTCTGTCACCTTAATCCCACCAGCCACATTCACAAATACGTCATACTCGTATAAAGGAAGACCGCAGCGCCTAATAAGTACTGCTAAAAGAAGCTCAAGACGCCTGACGTCTACGCCTTGGGCAACCCTTTTGGGAAAGGGAAGCTTAGAGGATACAACTAGTGCCTGAATCTCAACTAAAAGTGGCCTAGTTCCCTGCAGTATAGAAGTAATTACGCTTCCGGAAACGTAGGTATTTCCTTTAGAAAGAAATATTTTCTCTATGTTAGTTACTGGCAGAAGCCCTTTATCCTCCATCTCAAAAATGCCTACCTCATCCGTTGGCCCGAAGCGATTCTTAACTGCGCGAAGTAGCCTCAAAGTAAGGGACTTGTCACCCTCAAACCATAAAAGAGTATCAACAATATGAGCGAGCACCGCGGGTCCCGCCACAGTCCCTTCCTTGGTAACGTGTCCTACCATGAATAGTGGGATATTTTTTTCTTTTGCGATTCTTAAGAGTCTAAAGGCACACTCGCGAACCTGGCCAATCGATCCCGCCAAGCCAGATAGATCCTGGGTAGCCATGGTTTGGATAGAATCAACGACCGCGAGCTTTTCACTATCAAAACTGGTAACTGCCGCGTCAACGTCCGTCTCCTCCAAAAACCTTAGAGTTTTACTTTTAATACCCAATCTATCAGCTCTTACCTTGATTTGCCCTACAGACTCTTCCCCCGATATATATAAGGTATTACCGATTTTATCCGCAAGCTGGAGAAGAAGGGTGGATTTACCTATTCCAGGCTCTCCTGCAATCAAAACTACCTGTCCAGGCACAAGTCCACCACCCAAAACCCTATCGAGTTCTGAAATTTTGGTGGAGATTCTTGCGCTCCTCCTGGAGGGAATTGAAGAAAGACTTATCGGCTTGGGGGATCCCACCTTTCTGCTTTTGGTTTTTGTCTCACTCGAATCCTTCGAAATGAGGGTTTCTACCAGGCTTCCCCAAGAACCACAATTTGGGCATTTACCGGCCCAACCAACTTGGGAATAGCCGCATTGCTGACAGACAAACTGGGAGTGGGACTTGGCCATATCGGCCAATTATACACTTATACTATTTGTATCCAACAGGCTTTGTAGTTAGAACCAAACCTAAAGAAAGCTTCTTTGCAACTGGATCCACTTCCTGAATGTAGCAATTGACTTCCTCTCCCAACGAAAGCTTCTTACCGGGCGGAATATTGGTTATATGAATGAGTCCCTCTATGCCTGGCTTAAGCTCAACAAAAACCCCAAAGTCGGTGATTTTTGTCACAACTCCAGTTACTTTAGATTCCTGAGTATACTCTTTGGCAGCTTCCTCCCAAGGATCCTTTTTAGCACCTTTTACGGAAAATGATAGTTTCCCACCCTTAACCCCTATCACCTTAATTTTAACTTTGTCTCCCTCTTTGACTACGTCGGAAACACTTCCAACTTTGCTCCAAGAGAGCTCGGAGATATGAACCAGTCCTTCGACAGGGATTGTTCCCTTTCCCTCTTTTATTTCAATTCGAACAAAACATCCGAAGTTGGCAACTGTTGTAACAACTCCATCATAAATTTCGCCCTCTTTAACCTTCTCGAGTGCTTCCTTAGCCAGCTTCATCTCTCCAGCCTCAGAGACCGCCTTTTCGGACAAAACTACCTTATTTGAGCTCTTTTCCAACTCAATTACTTTGGCTCTAAAACTTTTGCCAATCAAACCCTGGGGAGAATCCATCGCCTCTTTTCCGAGTTGAGAAAAAGGTATAAAGCCAGTAATACCCTCTACCTCAACTGTTACTCCCGAAGGACCTGATCCACGACCGACTACTGTAATGGGAATTTCTTTCTCTTTGGTCTCCCTTAGTCTGTCCCAGGTTGCGCCTTGAGTGGCTTCTCGTAAAGATAAAATTACGTAGCCTTCGGAGTTTTCCGGAATGAGAACCGAAGCTTTGACCTCGTCCCCCACCTTAAGAGTCTTAATAAAATCTCTCGCCTCGATAAAAGCTTTTTCGGTAACCAAGCCTTCGGATTTCCCGCCAATATCAACAACCAATGCTTTGGGAGTTTTTGTAATAACATGTCCTGCGAGTCTTTGTCCTTTGGAAAACCCGTGGATGCTACTTTTGTAGGAGGCCAAAAGAGCCTCCATAGTCTTTGGTTCAGATTGCGCCTTTGAAGTCACTTATCATACCTTCTTTCTATTTGTGGGGGTATTATAGCGCTTTGAGGAGTTTTCCTCAATGCCTCAATCGTCTTAAAAAATTAAGGGCACTGTTCTGGCGACGAGCTATTTTCGCACCCAGTTGCCTGGAAACTATCGTCGCCGCTGCTCCGTTTCACTTCTGAGTTCGGAATGGGATCAGGTGGTACCAGAGCGCTAAAATCACCAGAACGGTGCCCTTAAATATAATTTGTACTCTCAAAACTGAAGAGAAAGACCCTCGTATACTACGAGAAATAAATTTTCGTCGACCGATTCGCACAGGTAAGCTTAAACCCTTACGGGTCTTCCACATCCTGCCGATTAACCCCGTCTTCTTCGGGGGGTCTATAACGAGTCCTAATCTTAGGGGGGGCTTCCCACTTAGATGCTTTCAGCGGTTATCCCTTAGGAACATAGCTACCCGGCGATGCTACTGACGTAACAACCGGCACACCAGAGGTTCCTCCAGCCTGGTCCTCTCGTACTGAGGCCAGCTCCCTTCAAGACTCGAACGATTCCACCGGATAGAGTCCGAACTGTCTCACGACGTTCTGAACCCAGCTCACGTACCACTTTAATGGGCGAACAGACCAACCCTTGGCACCTTCTCCAGCGCCAGGATGTGATGAGCCGACATCGCAATAAACCTACTACTTACATAGTAGCCTGACTATACCTTCACCCTTCCTTACGAAGGGCGTCTACGTGTTATGAAGAAACTTTTTCTTCATCCGCTTTGTCAAAAAATTGACAAAGACAAGTCGATACGGGGTCAAGAGTGTAATACTCCGACTTCCCACGGTGTTGCCCTACAATTTTCAGATTATCCGAAAACCAATCGGGTTTCACCGTTATGAGTAGAAATTTTTTCTAAACCACTGGGTAGTGTTTAGAAACAGCACTTCAATGTTGCCATTGAAGGACCCCAATGTCATTTAAGGTAGCGAACCGCGCCGTCGATATGGACTCTCGGGCGCGACTACTCTGTTATCCCCGGGGTAGCTTTTATCAATTAAGCTCCGTGCACACCCAAAGTGCATCGGAGGATCATTAAGACCTACTTTCGTACCTGCTCCATCCTTCGATGTCGCAGTCAAGCTGGCTTAAACCTTTACGCTTTCCCCACGATTTCCATCCGTGGTAAGCCAACCTTTGTGTCCCTGCGTTACTTTTTAGCAGGGTACCGCCCCAGTAAAACTGCCCATCTAGCACTCTCCCTTAACGCGTATCCAGCGCTACTAGGTTAGCCTCACATTTTTTAACGAGAGGTATCACACGGTTGACGAATCTCCCTCCTATTCTTGACAATCAAAAAATATGAAAGCAATGCCAAACTGCAGTAAAGCTCCACGGGGTCTTTTTGTCCTGGTGGAATTAGGCCGCGTCTTCACAGCCAACGCAATTTCGCCGAGTGAATGTTCAAGACAGTTACTAGCTCGTGACGCCATTCGTGCGGGTCGGAACTTCGTAATACTCTCATCTTACGATGAGTACTGACTATATCTTCAACTTGCTCATAAGAAATCTTTTAGAATATCTTCTGGATCCATTCGGATTCATTTTTAAAGCCATATTAATGATTTTACTTAAGCCTTTTGGCTTTCCATGGTCTTTCCTTTTCATCATCTCGCAAATCTGAGCGAATAGTTCAAAGTCTTTCTTTTTGGAGGAATAAATTGGATACTTTCTAAAATGAGGAATTACTACCTCATTTAGATTTCTCAAACTTCTTACCTCATACTTTCTCGTTTGGTCGGATTTACTAAACCGTATACTTCCACAACCAAAGTAAGACTTCATAATCGAAAGAACTTCGCTTCTATCCATTCTCTGACTTACAGAAAAACTAGGTCTAACTTCCAAACCTAACCTAATTTTATTTCTCGGAGAGAATGAAATAAGAAAAGATCCCTCACCATCAACATAACCTGTTATGTAATCCGGATGTATCATGCAAGTTGGTCGGCGTATGATATAAACAAAATTGTTTTATATCTCACCCATTTAAGGGATCAGTCGATACGGGGTCCATTTCTGGACTTCCCACGGTATTACCCTACAACCTTCAGATTATCCGAAGATAATCCGAAAGTCAATCGGGCTTCACCGTTATAAGCCAACTTTTAATCGGGCTTGCTTCTTCTCACCCGACAAGGAACTTCGCTACCGTAGAACAGTTATAGTTACTGCTGCCGTTTACTGGAGCTTAAGTTCAGAGCCTAAAAGCCTTGCGGCCTAAAGACCCCTCCCCTTAACTTACCAGCACTGGGCAGGCGTCAGCCCCTATACCGCGCCTTTCGGCTTCGCAGGGACCTGTGTTTTTGATAAACAGTCGACTAGTAAACTTTTGTTGCAACCCACCTTGCGGCGGGCAACCCATCTTCCAAAATTACGGGTAACTTTTTTGCCGAATTCCTGGAACATCCTTCTCTCGCTCACCTTAGTCTTCTCGACCAACCCACCTGTGTCGGTTTGCGGTACGGCTTAATCTAAATCTTGCTGCGAGCCTTTTATCTGAAATTGAATAAAATAAAATTGCCCCACTTTCGTAGGACTCTGCATCGCCACTCGATTAATCAGTTCAGCGGATTTCCCAGCTGATCCTACCTAATGGCTTACACCAGGCTTCACCTCCTGGCCTTACTCATCCATTTTCGTCAGCCCCCAACTATAACGATTTAGACTAAATAGCAGAATTTTGACTGCTCACCCATCGACTACGCCAATTGGCCTCGCCTTAGGTGCCGACTAACCCGTCGAGGACGAACCTTGCGACGGAAACCTCGGGTATTCGGTGTCCCAGATTCTCACTGGGATTGTACGCTACTCATACCGGCATTCTCACTCCTATGCGCTCCACCACACCTTACGGTGCAACTTCACTGCACATAGGACGCTCCCCTACCACTATCGCCTTGCGGCGTAATCTTTGTCTTCGGCACTACCTTTAATCCTCGATAAATCTTAGGCGCTAACCCTCATCGACCAGTGAGCTGTTACGCTATCTTTAAAGGGTGGCTGCTTCTGAGCCAACCTCCTGGCTGTCTGAGAAAGTTAACTTCCTTTTAAACTTAAGGTAGATTTAGAGGCCTTAGACGAAAGTCTGGGATGTTTCCCTCTCGCCATATCAGCTTAGCCCGATATGACTGTCTCCCGCCCTTATTAGACCTATGTCTTCGGAGTTTGGTTAGACTGCCTCCCTTGCGGTTGGTAATCCATCCAGTGCTCTACAACATAAGCCGAAAAGGCGAGACGGTCCCTATAGACCTTTCGGGGAGAACCAGCTATCTCCGAGTTCGATTGGTATTTTGCCGCTATCCACAGCTCATCCCAAGTCATTGCAACGACTACGGGTTCGGGCCTCCCTCAATCTTTCGATTAAGTTCACCCTGGCCATGGTTAGATCACTCGGTTTCGGGTCTGTCCTAGTACACTAAACGCCTTTTAAGACTCGCTTTCGCTACGCCTCCCCCCGATTCACGGGGTTAGACTAGTGTAATAAGACAACTCGCCGGTTCATTCTTCAATAGGCACGCTATCACCCCCCTTGCGGAGGGCTCTAACGGCTTGTTAGCAAACAGTTTCAGTTTCTATTTCACTGGGTGTCTCACCCTTCTTTTAACCTTTCCCTCACGGTACTAGTTCACTATCGGTCACAACCTATATTTAGCCTTAGAGGATGGTTCCCCTAGATTCCCACAGAGACACGTACTCCGTGGTACTTGGGAATTCCCTAGAGGTCGTCTTGGTTTTGCATACGAGACTTTCACTCTTTATAGTCGGCAATTCCATGCCGTTCTGCTACCGCGACAACTCCCATATTGGGCTCCCGCAACCCTCCACGAAGCCTCTTGCGAGGCAAAGTGGAGTTTAGGCTCTTGCGCTTTCGCTCACCGCTACTGACGCAATCACGATTGTTTTCTCTTCCTCGCCCTACTTAGATGTTTCAGTTCGGGCGGTTCCCTCCTAAACCTTAGTAGCCCCGACAAGTCGGGACATTTCAAATTTAGGTACTCAAAATGAGTAGGTTTCCCTATTCGGACACCAACGGATCAAAGCTTCGTGGCAGCTCCCCGTTGAGTTTCGTCACCATGTACGTCCTTCTTAGGTAGGTTGTACCAAGGCATCCACTGTCTGCATTAGTGAAAACTTATTGCTCTGTACCAGGACGGTACAGAGCGGCCTTTCTCTTCAGATGTCAAAGTACAAATTATTTAGTATCTGGTGAGTGGCGGCTCGCGGCCAAATGCAAAAAGCCAGACCGCAAACCGCCATTCACCAACCGCTAAATCTTGTGGACCCGGAGGGAGTCGAACCCTCTGCCTCCTCATTGCAAATGAGGTGTTCAAACCGGGTAAACTTCGGGCCCGATTTAATTCTTAAACCTTTTTC
>Ga0209727_1001576_pt1 | contig 18253 bp, 20 predicted proteins | sample RifGroC1_FD_183995 | JGI IMG/M metagenome (GOLD analysis project Ga0209727, IMG submission 183995) | Groundwater microbial communities from Rifle, Colorado, USA - Groundwater C1 (SPAdes) (version 2) | ecosystem: Environmental > Aquatic > Deep subsurface > Groundwater | place: Rifle, Colorado...
ACTTGGCCGCCATAAGCCAGGTCATTCAAAGCATAAGCGGCGCGCTCGTGCCCATAACCCATGTCCACCGCCACTATCCAAGCTTTGGAATTTTTAGATTTTTTTGCCATGCATTAATTATTTAAGCAAGCTTTGGCTTTAAACAGATCCGTGACCGTTGGTACATCTCCGGCCTTAATAGCTGCCGCCCTCACTTGTCCAACTGCATTTACTAGGCAGTCCTCCAGCTCAGGCGTAATGGTAGTAGGCAGGGAATTAGGGTCAATGCCGGCCTTTTGCAGGAAGAATTTTTGCGCTGGGCTCAAGTTGTATTGTGTAGTGCCGGTTGTGGCCGGCTCATTGGTAGCAGATGTTGGGGCAGTTGGAGTCGGTTTTAATAATTCTTTTAAGCCCAAAGGATCAGCCAGATAAAGATAGGTTATCAAGGCAATAGTCAGGGCTCCAATTATAGCCAGGAGGCCGACTATAATTTTCCATATCTTTTTCACGCTTTAAGTATACTCCAAAATCTCACATAAAGTGAGTATTGCTAAGGCTATCTGGTTAGTCTATATTAAGGACACAGCCAGACTAACTGGTCGTAAAAGAAATACTGGAGGATAAGATGAAAAATCGTTCTTCTCCTTTACACTCATTAAATATGAGTGCAGAAATTCGAGGAATGGATAAAATCTAAGCTAAGAATCAGCAAAAAGATCCGCGGCGCGCCTTTAAAGAATGCCGCGGTTTTTATTTTGGGTAGTAGGGGGTTACTTTAAATAAACCGCTCCGTCGTACGACGGAGCGGTTTATTACTATCCGGATTACAAGTTATGAATTAGTACAGGCTCAAGTTGCGGATTACAGTGGCGGCTATGACTGGCAAGGGGCCCATATTAGGTAGGAGTGTGCCAAATATCTGCAAGCGGTTGCCAACCGCGAAGTCAGTCAGGTTGGCGAAATTCCACCAGTAGTTGAGCACGGCCGTGTCGGTTGCCACATTCACTATATGGTCAGTACCATTCACTGTCACTACTAAGTTGGTGGGTTTGGTAGTGCCAGCTATGGCTTTCAGCACACCATTCCATACTTGAGGCTTGGGTGCTTTTACTGTTATCTCGGTGGCTTGTAAGGTGGCGGTAGCACTGTTGAACATGCCAGTCACACTGACTGGTTCACCGTTCAGGAGGTCGTTAAAATTTATTTCGTTGTTCCCGCGTTTGATTGTGGTGTTGTCTGAGGCTTGCACTGTTATGGGCGCGCGGACTGGGCGCAAGCCGGAGTCGACCAGTATGAAGCGCTTGGCAGCAGTATCAAGCTCAGTGATAGTGCCACGGAAGGTGGTTTTGTTGATTAGTACGGAGTTCCAGTTCCGTATCCAACTAGCGTTCACCGTGGGAGCAGTTTGGCTGGTGTCCAATGTACCCTTAACCGATAGTATATCACCCACGCTCACTGCGGGTTCAGCTGAGCTAGTTTGTGGTAGACGAACGAACTTGGTTTTGGTTGAAGTCTTAATAGACCAAGTGAACACCGTGGATCCCCAGGTGGTGGTGGCGGTGATGGTAGCCGGTAAGGCCGTGTTGCTGACTGCCGGACTGACTGCTGTCACTTTCACGCTGTCCAGTTGTACCTGGCCTTCGTTCCATATCCTCACCTGTTGGCGAGGTAAGGCTAGGGCACTGTTGCTAGTGTTCTTAACGTTGTTGGCAAAGGCTGGTATGGCCAGGGTGGCGGCCAGGGTCAGAATCGCCAAAACTGTGGGGAGTTTGAATATGTTGTGTTGCATAAACTTTAAGGTTAAATAATTAAGTAGGGCGGGAAAGCAAATGTAGCTTGCATTCCTACCTATATAACGTCGGCCGGTACGAGTTGTTACACGCGATTGCTAAAATATGGTGGTTATAGGGTCGCCTAGGTGGTAGTTCACGAAAAATGCATCAGATAGGTCATCCACCAGCGTGTTCCAATCCTCGCCATATATACTACGAGCTAGCTCAGGCGAGGTAACGTGGCGTAAGATTCCGCCCGCTGCCACGGCGTACACTTTAGGGTCGGTGGTCATCTTGACCATACGAACACCCGGGCGGTAAGTAACATTGCCACCGAGGGGTATATTGGCAAGTTCCGCATCAGTGATTGTTATGACGCCAGAAAAATTAGTGTACCAGCTTAAGTATATTTTTTGATTGGGGAAAACATAGCGTTGGCCATCGGCCCCGCAATAATAAACTGCATCGGTGGAGGCTTTAACCAAAGTATTTGACTGGCAAGCTGGTGAGCTGATGCTTAGCAGCTGTTTATCATCATTAATAGTTGGCGCTGTTTGCTTGGTGATTTCAGGATCAAAAGCGCCGGGGTGCGAAGCATTGACTAAGCTCAAATAAGGATTAATAGGAGTGCCATCAGGTGTATGAATTTCAAAGTGCAAATGCGAACCTACATTCTCCGCGTTACCGCTATCACCCACCCAGCCTAGAAGTTGGCCGGCAACCACCCGAGCATTATCCGTGATAGTTGGAGCATAAGCATAAACTACGCCGCCTTGGCCGTCATCAGTCCCAGGGGTGTCATTGTTTACATGAATATAGCGGTATCGATAACCATCGTCACCGCGCATGAAAATTGCGTAGCCATAGTATGGTTCATTTTGCGGCAGCATAGTAATGCGGCCGTCCACGGTTGCTATCAGTGGTCTCATTTTGGGAGCGAAGATATCAACACCCTCATGGACTCGTCCTCCGGAACGAGAATCGCCATAACTATCAGAAAAAGACACCTCGCCTTCTACCGGGAATACTATTGGTCGCACCTCTTCCGCCGTTACTGTAAGGGGTATAAGGCTTAAACTAAATATTACAAGAACGATTTTTGGCATATTATGCTTATTATAACGTTTGTTAGGAAAAAATGTTACACTTAGGGATTAATACAATGATTTGACAAAGTAAAGACATGGGAAGTAAACTCATAACAATAAAAAACAATATCAACATTTAAAAAAGGAAAGAAGCGATGGAAAGAACTTTAAAAAACAAGACTACTCCAGTTGAAGCCATTAGCAAAACGATTGAGTTTTTACAAGGGTTGCTTAATGAAAAGTTTTCTGACGGTACTAGCCTTAGCAAATTGCGTAAAAGCCAACAGAACGGGACCTTATATTTTTCCTTTGAAAGGAAGGTTGGCGGTTTATCAGCAACTTGGCTTAGTGGCTCGGTTCTGGTAACCGATTCTGAATTAAGTTTGAATTTAGGCTTTTTTAGTCCAATTGGCAGTGATACTACCGTCAGTTTTTCCAAGTTTAGATTGGAAATTGCTAATAAGTTTGAGGAGACCCTTTCCTCTGAGAGAAAAGTTACCTTGGTATAAATAGGTAATATGTAATTTCCTCCCTGGTAGGAGTAGTTAAAAGGAAGAAAATAAATAATTTTAGCTCAGTAATAAAATTACTGAGCTTTTTATTACCTTTTCATTTTTAACGTTTATAGCTTGACCAATTGCAATATAGATGTTAAGGTGCGGCCATAAAATAAATCTAATTTAATAAATAAGTTCTTTAATAACGGAGGTGGTATGACCTGGGGATTAATTTGTATCGTGGCAGCGTTTGTTTTTTATACAACATCAATCTGGTCAGAGCGGATCATTAAAAAATTATTACGGTGGATGGTATTAATATTAGCTGCCGGCTTTGCCTGTGATCTAGCGGGTACCAATGCGATGCGAATTTCAGCCGCTACACATGCGTTAAATTGGCACACTGTTTGTGGCTATTTGGCGCTTGTAATTATGTTTGCTCATTTAATTTGGGCGATCTTAGCTATTTGTGAGTTTAAAAAACCACAAGAGTGGTTCAGGCGTTATTCAATTTACGCTTGGTTTTTGTGGCTAGTAGCATTTATAAGCGGTGTTCCTAAAGTGTAATTTAGGCTATCAGAATGATAGCCTTTTATTTTACCCTTGACTTTTTTATTGATATAAGCTATTATCATGCCAAATAAAATAATTAAACAGTAACTTAAAAAGGAGAGAAAAGTGAAAAAGATATATAAAGTTCTCATGCTGATATTAGCCGGAGGTTCTGGCACCAGAGTATATCCATTAACAGCTAATAGGCCAAAACCGGGAATAAGTTTTGGCGCGCGACTTAAGTTAGTGGATATTCCATTAAGTAATGGACTTAATAGTGACATCAGCCATATTTATGTAATTGTACAAAATCAGGCTGATTACCTTTCCAATCATTTTTTAGGTTACCATACTGGTATTTCTCAAATGAGAGGAGAATTTATTAATGTTCTTGGTCCCTCAGGCGAAGAACATGGGTTGTTCAAAACTGATGCAGATAGCATCTTGAAATTAAAATCAAGAATATTAGAACATGATTTTGATGTGGTTGTGTTATGTATGGCCGATCAAATTGTGAAATGTGATTTTCGTCCAGTTATTGAACAATTGATTAATACCGACGCTGATGCGGCAGTCGTTTATAAAACGGTAACTTTAGATGAAGCCAGAGGCCGCTTAGGTGTACTAAAAGTGGAAAGAACAAAAGTCAGGGGTTTTGACGAAAAGCCTGAAAATCCAGAACCAATTGAAGTTGATTCAAATAAATGTTTGGCTAATACAGCTATGTATGCCATGACCAAAAAAGCTTTCAAAGATATGGTTAATGCTATGAGCCATCATCATGTGCACAATAAGAACTTGAGTAGTACTGGAATAACCTGGCTTTGCGAAAACAGGGATGTTATCGCATTTAATCTAGAGGATGCTTCGACTAGTGACTTATCTAAGGATGAATTGGGTTACTTTGCTGATACTGGAACAATACGAAGTTACTTTGATACTTCCATGGATTTATTAAAGCGACCAGCAGGTTTTAATCTTTATTCCTCAACTTGGCCTATTTATACCAAAGCTTCCTGGCCTAATAGTGCGGCTAAGCTTGATTGTGTTAATATCAATGGGATTATTTTGGGTCTTAATACTATTTTGCAAGATCAAGTTACTGTAAATAGTGGTATAGTATCGGACGGTGTTGAGATTAAAAAGAATACTAAAATTGAGTATTCAATTTTATTACCTAATTCAAAAATAGGTGAGAATGTCTATTTAAAGAATGTTATTGTTGATGAAGAAGTTAATATTCCTAAGGGTATTAATCTTAGTGGTGATAAGCCACCCAAAAATGTACAAAATCAGGAAGAGATTTTATCTCTTCTCAAGACAAACAAATTTATCCCAAAAATACCAGTATTTTCTGAAGGCGTCCTCGTTATTCCTGAAGGAATTGATTTTAAAAAATGGAAGCCTGAGTACTAAAATATTAATTTCAAAAAGCTCACCAAAAATGGTGAGTTTTTTATTTTCTAGCGATATATTATTTACCTACCTGATCAGCCGATTGTTTGATAAGTTCTTTGTTTTTGAGTGTAGTTATTTCCGCAAGGATTACACCGATCTGCCGTTCCATACGGGCATAGGTTTCAGTATCGCTAACATTTTCTTTTTCAGCATCAGCTTGCAAATCATCAACATCTTCAGAAATCTCATCTACGTCCTTGGAAAGTTCATCCACATCCTTGGAAATCTCATCTACATCTTTAGAAATCTCATCTACATCTTCCGTAACTTCGCCAATATCCTCAGCTACCTCGGTAATCACTCGAGCTTGTTGGTTTACGGTGTATTGGATAAATATAGATAAGTAAATAGCTTCTAGGGAAACAATAGTAGTCAGTATAAGCAGCATATCGGTGGCATTGTAGCCAAAAATAGCCAAACTCAACATTATTAAAAAGAATAGAGTGTGTAGCACAATAGAGCTAGGTGAGCCTATCCACCAGGTTATTTTTGGGGTTATGATATCAAGTCTGTTTTGTTTGTCTGCCATGAAGTTTATTTATTAGTTGGTTCATTTAGCATCATTTCTGTTTCTTCACCCAAAGCAACTAGTTTATTAATTTCATCCATTGATAACACCCTAGGTTTAGTATCTTTTATGCATAATACGCCAATCGGCAACTTGGTTTGTTGGTCGTGCAGGGCGACACCGGCGTAAAAGCGGATATGGGGTGGGCCAATTACATAAGGGTTATCAGCAAAGCGCTGGTCTTTAAGTGTATCTTCCACAATAAAAAGATGTTTTGAGTACATGGCATGGCCGCAAAAAGAGGCTTCTCGTTTTCCCTCGGCTTGATCTAAACCCTGGCAAGATTTAAACCATTCTTTGTCTTTATCAATAATTGAGACGGTTGATATCGGTACCTTGAATTCTTCGGTTAGTTTTTTAGTGATGGTATCAAAGCGTTCGTCAGGTTTAGAGCTTAGTATGCCCAACCTTTTTAAGGCTTTTAATCTTTCGTCTTCGTTATCAAAAATTGGTGCTAGTTGCATAAATTTATAGCTAGATAAGTATTTATTGCCTTTAGGCTTAATTGTAGTCGTTATTCAACTTAGTGGAAAGTTAGCAATCAGCGGCAAAAAACAAAAAGCGGACCACATGGTCCGCTTTTAATCTAAGAAATGGTTTATTGCTTTAATCAGAGTGTGATTAAGTCCTAACGTCTACCTAACGATTCTTGGCGCTTAGCTTCTTTCTCGTCCAGAATAAGTTTACGTAAGCGTACGCTCTTGGGAGTAATTTCCACCAGCTCATCTTTGCCGATATATTCTAAAGCATCTTCTAGTCCCATAATTCGCGGCGCATTAAAGTGTTCACTGCCGCCTTCACCCTTAGAGCGCATGTTGGATAATTGTTTGGTTTTACAAACATTGACGCGCATGTCACCGGTCCGTGAATTTTGCCCCACTACCTGTCCTTGGTAAACTGGCACCCCGGGGCCAATAAATAACACGCCTCTGTCTTGCACATTCAGCAACCCGTAAAGATTGGTCGTGCCTGATTCATAAGCCACCAGTGAGCCTTGCTCGCGCTCATGCCAGTTTTTTGGATCAGGCTGGTATTGGTAAAAAATAGTGTTAATAATCCCCAAACCTCGAGTGTCGGTGAGGAATTCGGTTCGGTAACCTAATAATCCGCGCGTTGGCACGGCAAACTCCAAAAAGGTAATGCCGTTTTCGGTTTTCATTTCCTTTAGTTGCCCACTGCGGCTGCCAAGTTTTTGTATAACAATGCCAGCATAAACTTCTGGTACTTCAATAAACACTAGTTCATATGGTGTCAATATTTGACCGTCAACTTCTTTAGTAATTACCTGCGGCTGGGCTACCTGAAATTCATAACCTTCACGCCGCAAGCGTTCAAATAGGATAGCCAAATGTAATTCGCCCCTGCCGGAAATTGTCCAGCTGCCGCTGGCTTCGTCCGCCACGCGCAAAGCCATATCAGTTTCCAGTTCTTTCATTAGCCTCTCTTTAAGCTGTCGTGAGGTGGTAAATTGCCCTTCTAGCCCAGCCATCGGGGAGTCGTTAGTGCGCAAGGATATTTTGACAGTAGGCTCTTCAATAGCCAGCACTGGCAGAGCTATGGGTGTTACTGGGTCAGCGATGGTTTCGCCAATAGTAATATCAGGAATACCAGCAAGAGCCACAATATCTCCAGCGGTGGCTTCAGTAACATCCACTCGTTCCAAGCCCTCAAAGGTCATAAGTGCCATCAGGCGGCAGGTTTGTTGCACTCCTTGGCGGTTGATGTGGGTAATCTCTTGCCCTGTTTTCAATGTGCCATTGAATAAACGTCCGATGGCAATGCGACCGCGAAAAGTGTCAGGGCTTAGGGTGGTGACTAAAAGTTGTAGAGGTTTTGTTGGATCACAGGCTGATTCTGGAACATGTTTAATAATGGCTTCAAAAATTGGTGAAATATCAGTCATGGCGTTAAGTTCTGGCTCTAAACCTGCTTTACCATCGCGCGAAGCAGCATAAAGTACTGGGAAATCCAAAGTTTTATCATCAGCCCCCAGCTCCACAAATAAATCAAAGGTTTTATTAAGCACATAATTCACGCGCGCATCAGGCTTATCAATTTTATTAATAACGACGATTATTTTAAGCTTCATTTTTAAAGCTTGCCGTAAAACAAAGCGAGTTTGAGGCATGGGGCCTTCTTTAGCATCCACCAGCAATAAGCAGCCATCAGCCATCGTCAGTACGCGCTCTACCTCGCCGCCAAAATCTGCATGGCCTGGTGTATCAATGATATTAATTTTTGTGCCATGCCACTGCACTGAAGCATTCTTGGAAAAAATAGTAATGCCGCGTTCACGCTCCAACTCATTGGAATCCATTATCAGGTCTTGTTGAGCCACCTCTTTAGAAAGTTTGGTTTTGGATTGGCGCAATAAAGCATCCACCAGCGTGGTTTTGCCGTGGTCAACGTGGGCGATAATGGCGACGTTACGAATATTGTTCATAAAGGTATGGGTGAATAAAAAAATCCCACTTCGGGACAACAGAGGTCGTTACTTTACTCCTCGTGGTATCGGCTAGATGATATATGAATTGGCTGGTTTTGTCAATGGTAAAGCTGGGAGTAGAATAGAGGTAGGGTTATATTTTTTATTAATTATATGATTTTAGCAATTGGGTTACTTATCATTCTTGGGGTAATTGCCATTATCATTTGGTCTGTGAGAAACTAAGTACGCTTAATGGGAGTAGAACTAGCAACCAATCTACTTTTTATCAGGATAGTTTATCAGATGATTCTTTAATTCAGTTTGTAGCCATTTTATAGCCCTATCTCTGGATTTTGGTTTAGTTTTAGCAATATTGAAGGCAATATCGTATAGTTGTTTGTTATCTATATTAAGCCATTTCCCATTCTTATAAAGAAAATAAAAAAGTGTCATTATTGCAATCCTTTTATTTCCATTTTCAAAAGGGTGATTCTTTATCATTAGATAAAAAAGTATGGCAGCCTTTTCTACTAGACCTCGGTATAAGTGTTTTTTCTGATATGTTTGAAACGGAGTTTTTAAACAGCTCTCTAAAGAATTAGGGAAACGTGAGCCAAAAGAAGGGATGGGCTCATCCCAGGTCATAAATTGTACCGCTAATCTGTAAGCGGCATATTCAACTTCGTTAATTGAAATAGAATGTGTCCTCATTCTCTTCCAAGGCGTCTGAAGGTCACTTCATATTGACTAGTAGCCCGTCGAACCGATTTATCTATAGCACGTTTCTGATTATTAGTGAGAAAAGTACCTGCTGCTTCGAGAACATCTTTTTTATGAATAACAAAGTTACGTCCCACTTTAGTGGCTTTGATTTTTCCCGTTTTTATCTTATTAAAAACAGTTATTCGGCTAACCCCCAATATCTTGGCGGCTTCCATAGTTGAAACAAAGTTATTTTGCATATTCGTATCTTAACATATGTTAAGATACGAAATCAACCTTACCTTGATTTTATTGACTCTTAACCGAAGCCTACCTCGTACTGACGCCGTAGCGTCTAGTTCGGGGTAAACGCGGTGCCTGTGTCCCGAAGGGATTGAACCCACTTATCCTAGAGCTAAGGTAATGGTGGTTGTTAGGAAAACTAGTTAAAGATAGTTATCTAGAGCCTGTAGATACCGCGTGAAGCTTACTTTGGCTTAGTACCAAATGGGAGTAGAACTAGAATTGAGGTGTAGTATAGCGCGGCAGCGCAATGTCATTAATTGACAGTTGAAAACTATAAGAGTAAATTCATAGCAAATATCCATTATTCCTAAACAAAAAAGGTGATGAAATGTCAAAAAAGCACAAGACATACTACCTCCCGGGTGATGATGAACCATTCATGAATCCTGACGGAGAAGTCTACGAACCCAGGGTTCTTAAAAGCTTAATAATACGAGCACTGAATAATAAGCTTAAATCCTCCGCCCGTATAGCAATCACAGTATTACGCTGGAGCAAAAAGCTTGATGAAGCCGAGCAACCAATTTCAGAGTCGGTTGTTAAGGTGGTGACGTTGACTACACTACAGAGGTGGTATAGAAGTTCCACAGGTGAAAGCCTAACCAAAAAAACGCTAAAAAAAGAAAGGGAGGAATTTCAACCCCTTCCCGACTAACTATTACAAGAAGAGTGTATCATACGACCACTCTTCTTTTATTATCAAAAAACCACCCTTTTTGGGTGGCTCAGTAATTTTTAGCCCCACCGGGAACCGCCACCCTACGGGTGGTGTCCCGTAGGGCCAAACCCGAATTCCCACATTATTTAATTCGGAATAATCACCAATTTTTACCGCCAAGGGGAATCGAACCCCTATTACCACATTGAAAGCGTAGTGTCCTAACCATTAGACGATGGCGGCATGGCGGTAGAAATTGGTGACTATAAGGTACATTGTCCCCCTGCGGGGGATGTCCGAAGGGACAAAAGCGTGGTGTCCTAACCATTAGACGATGGGGCCATGTAGGTATCATTATGACCCTGCGGGTCACCACCCGTAGGGTGGGACGATGGGGCCATGTATAGCGATTGCGCGATTCTCTTAAACAGAATCTCCTTTTGTTGACTGTTTGTTTTTAGTTCAATTTCCCTTTTTCTCGCATCAGATGCATTACTATACGCTTCATAGTATATCAGCTCAAGCGGTACGTGGCCCTTAGTTGAGCGTACTTACCCTGCTTTATGTTGTGCAAGTCTTTTTCTTAAGTCACTTGTTTGACCTATATATGACCAATTAGCTTTGTTACTTTTTAGCAAATAAACGTAATGCATATTTATATGTACCATTATGACCCTGCGGGTCACCACCCGTAGGGTGGGACGATGGGGCCATGTATAGCTCAAGCATTGTAAACGAAAATAGTGACAAAAGTCAATGGTTTGGCTGTAAGCTGGCACTTGCTATACTATTATGGTATGCCCAGTATAACAACTTCGCTAGGGCTCGTACCAATCACTTAATATACTAAACTTATGGCTTGTATAACAACTTTATTTTTTAATATCAATTCAATCATTCTCGCCCTGAAAGTGGTTGAGCGAAGTTAATATACCGGGTATGCCCTTGGCAAATATTTTTAAACAAGATGAAGAAGTGATAGTGGTGCCTTCAGTTGGTTCGCCGTCAGCTGAGAATATGAGCTGGTACAGCAGTGAATATGAAGGCCAGCTGGCGGTGGATGTTTACCAAACAAAAGACAGTTTGGTAGTGCGCTCTACCATTGCCGGGGTAAAGCCGGAAGATTTGGAAATTACCTTAAACGATGATGTTATCACTATTCGCGGCAAGCGGGCGGCTGAGGCCGAGGTACCCAAAGAAGATTACTTTTATCAGGAATGCTATTGGGGCGGCTTTTCCCGTTCCATTGTCTTGCCAGTGGAAGTTAAATCAGCTGAAGCTAGGGCTAGTTTGAAAAATGGGGTATTGACTGTGGTTTTGCCAAAAGTGGCTCACGCCGCCGCCTCGGTTTCAGTGGCGGTTAAAGCCGACGAATAATATGGCAACCTCAGTCACTATTGATAGATTTGAAGGTGACACGGCTATTGTGCTTTTAGATAATGGCCAGCAAATTGATATCCCAAAGTCTGAATTACCGCCGGAAGCACATGAGGGTGCTAGATTAGTTTTGAATTTTATTCATACACATGAAGATGAAGCTAAGCGAGCTGATCAAGCCAGGCAGCTTTTAACCGATCTGCTGCAGCGTAAAAATTAGGATTTTATGGCGGTAACAAAAAAAATAGCAGCAACCTCCCAGAAAGTTGCCAGGCCAAAAAGTTCGGTCGTTCCTATTCCTGTTTTTGAGCCAGTAGCGACCATAGCCCCAGTGAAACCACCGCCGGTAGTTTTTAAATTGCCTTATTGGCCTGTTCTAGCGAGCTTAGGCGGAGTAATTTTATTAATCGCGGGCAGTTTAGCTTTTTATCAGGTGGCGTTTGCCGGCAAGATTTATCCAGGCGTATCGGTTGGCTCCATTTCTTTAGGCGGGAAAACTCAAGCTGAGGCTGAAGCATTATTAACCGAAGCCTGGAATGAATTTACTAAAACAGGAGTTACTATAAAGTTCGGCGATAGTAGCACCACACTGACTAGTTTGGTAACCTCGCCAGCCGATCCGGACCTAACTTATGAATTGTTAAGATTTAACCCAGCTCAAGCTGCTAGTCAGGCTTATAACCTGGGGCGGCAAGGCGGTTGGCATAACGATCTGTTTGAGCCAATAGTTATCAGCTTAACCAATAACTTGGTGGCAAAAATTTCGGTCCAAGTAGAATTAGATAGGGTACTGCAATACATGCGTGATAGTTTTCCAGAGTTAGAACAAATACCTCAGCCCGCCAGATTAGTAGTTGATTTGGCTGGCAATATCTCAGTTCAAGCTGAAACAAGCGGGGTTATAATTGAGGCAGCTGATTTAGAATCAAATTTAAAACAACGTTTAGTAAATTTAAGTCAGGAACCGGTTGAATTAAAGCTTAAAATCATAACCCCAACTCTGAATCAAACCCTGGTCGCTAGCTTATTGCCACAAGCTCGCACTTTGTTAAAAGATAATAAGCTGATTTTTGCTTATAATGATGAAACTTGGGAGGTGGAGCCGGTAGTTTGGCATCAATGGTTAGGTGTTAAAATGTCTGAACAGAATAGCCAGGCCGAGCTGGCTTTATTGCCAGAATTAGCCAATGAGTTTTTTAACCCGATAGAGCAGTCAGTTGATCAACCAGCCCGAGATGCTAAATTTGAAATTCGTGATGGTCGGGTGACACTTTTTCAAGGCAGTTGGCAAGGACGGCAAATAGATCGTCAGGCAACTATAGATAAAGCATTTATTTATGTTAAGGAAGATAATTTCACTCCTGTTGAATTAGTGGTGGCAATAACAGAATCAAATATCACTACCGCCGAAACTAACGAGCTTGGTATTAGTGAAATTATTGGCGTCGGTCGTTCTAATTTTAAAGGCAGCCCGGCTAATCGTCGGCATAACATAAAGGTTGGCGCCGACGCTTTGAATGGTTTGCTTATAAAACCTGGCGAAGAATTTTCTTTGCTAAAAGCTTTACTGCCGGTTGATGCCACCACTGGTTACTTGCCCGAATTAGTAATCAAGGGCAACAAAACAATACCCGAATATGGCGGCGGTTTATGCCAAATTGGCACCACCATTTTCCGAGCGGCTCTAGCTTCAGGCTTGCCTATTACTGCTCGGCGCAACCATAGCTACCGCGTGGTTTATTATGAGCCAGCCGGCACTGACGCCACTATTTACGACCCAGCGCCAGATTTTAAATTCGTCAATGATACCGGTAATACTATTCTTATTCAAACCAGAATAGAGGGGGATGATCTTTATTTTGAGTTTTGGGGTAGGCCGGATGGTAGGAAAGTTATGCAAACCAAGCCGAGAGTTTTTAATATTACCGCGCCACCGCCTACCAAAATTATTGAAACTGAGGATTTAGAACCAGGAGTGAAAAAGTGTACAGAAAAACCACACTCAGGTGCTGACACTGAATTTACTTATACTGTTACGTATGATGACGGTGAAACTAAAACTGAAGTATTTAAAAGCCATTATATTCCTTGGCAGGAGGTATGTTTGCTTGGCGTGCCCAAAGGTACCTTAACGCCACCTGAAATAGAACAGCCCAATCCAGACGCACCGCCAACAACGGAAGCTACCGATCCGGCCAGTACTTAGAGAAATAAAAGGAAAACCCGACTTTATGAGCCGGGTTTTTACGGGGTAGTTTGGTAGGTTTATAAGAGAAGTTTAAAATCTTATATTAGATCTTCAATTTTGAGATCCTTGGTATGTGGTTGTCCTTCAAATTGTATATCGAAGATATTGTTTAATCTGATACCGCTATTGGGAACGTGGATGAATTTTACAATTCCAGAAGTTCCTTTAGTAGCACCGCGCGTGCCTTTGGCACGAACTAATTGCCCAACGCTAACAGTTTTATTTAATTTGGTGTGAGTGACGCTCACAATGCTGTTAGTAAGAGATGCTATATTTAAAACAAAATCGCCGTGTTTAGTGGTGATAACATCACCTTTTTTCGTTTTTTTCATTTTAATACTCCAATGTTTGTTTAAGTAAATTTTTAAAAATCAGATACCCCAGGAGGGGGTGGCAAGAAACTTGCTTCAGGATGCGCCTAGCCGGAGCCGGGTTCACCTAATATGCAAATTCCCATGCTTGTCGTGCCACCTCCTCCTGGAGTACCTATAAATGCTATTTTTTAGTATTGATTGTGCCCAGATATAGAGGGCGGTTTCAATGTTTCGCCCATAGGCTTCGGGTACGAAACATGCCATCGTAGCATAGATAAAAATTCTTGTCAAGAGGTAAGGTGAAATGGTAGTCTAGGGGCGTATGGCAAAAGATAATCCAACTGGACGTTTAATTGAGGGTGAAATTCAAGCTGAAGATAAACTATTAGATAAGCAATTACGCCCGCGTAGCCTTAAGGAATATATTGGTCAGGAGCAGGTTAAGGATAATCTTAAAATATTCCTAACAGCCGCCAAGCAAAGAGGTGAATCAATTGAGCACGTGTTGCTTTATGGTCCACCGGGTTTGGGCAAAACAACTTTAGCCTACATTATTGCCAATGAAGTCGGGACTAATATAAAAGTAACCAGCGGCCCGGCCATTGAGCGGGCTGGTGATTTGGCCGCTATTCTGACTAACTTAGAAGCCGGTGATGTCCTTTTTATAGATGAAATCCATCGGCTTAATAAAGTAATTGAGGAAGTTTTATATCCAGCTATGGAAGATTTTGCTCTGGATTTGGTAATTGGCAAGGGCCCCTCCGCCCGGACTGTTCGGCTTGATTTGCCGCACTTTACCCTAATAGGCGCTACTACCAGATATCATTTACTTTCTGGGCCGTTGCGCAATCGTTTTGGCGTAACTTTCCGGCTTAACTTTTATCAGCCCAAAGAAATGATAGAGATAATCAACCGTTCCGCTCGGCTGCTTGGCTTTCCGATTGAGCGGGAGGCGGCTGAAATCGTGGCTCATCGTTCCCGCGCCACCCCCAGGGTAGCCAATAGATTGCTAAAACGGGTGCGTGATTTTGTGCAGGTGAAAGCTGAACCGCGAGCAACCTTGGCTTTAGCGGAACAAGCCCTAAATCAGCTTCAGGTAGACCCCCTGGGGCTAGATGATCTAGACAGGCAGATTTTACGGGTGATAATAGAAAAATTTAAAGGCGGACCAGTAGGGGTAAGCTCAGTGGCGGCGGCCCTACAGGAAGAGGCGGCCACAATTGAGGAAATTTATGAGCCATTTTTAATGCAATTAGGTTTTTTGCAGCGCACGCCGCGGGGCCGTACTGTCACCCAGGCTGCATATGAACATTTAGGCCTGGCAGTACCTGGGGAACAGCAAACTAAACTCGTTTAAAATATATGGAAATACCTTATACCATATTTTTAGGAATATATTTTCTGGCAGTACTTTTTATATTGGTTTATGCCTTAATAAATTTATTGCACGTCATGCGTTTAAGCCGCCTATCCAATCATGTCGTATTAGTGAGCTTTTTATTTATTGCCGGAACACTTTTTATTCTGTTTATGTCGTATCACAGTTTAGTAAAAATTAATTGGCAGCAAAGAATTGATTGGCACTCAACTATTAATGAATCTTTTCAAGAGTTTAATCCTCTGTAGTTAAATATGTTATTCACTAATAAACTTCTACCATCAACACTGCCTAATGAAAAAGTAATATTGGAACTAAGGAGGCACTGGTTTTCATTTTTCCGCCAAGCTTTTATTTATCTCATTTTATTGGTCGGTCCATTACTAGCTTATTATTTTATTGATAAGTTTGAGTTTTCTCTTTGGAGCCATATTTATAACGGCGGTTTAGCTGAGGTTATTACCCGGCTAGCTATCAGCCTCTATTATTTGGGGGTTTGGGTTTTCTTTTTTCATACCTGGCTGGATTATTATTTGGATGTTTGGATAATAACCAATGAGCGGGTTTTATCTTTGGAACAAAGGGGCGTATTTAGCCGCCGGGTTTCAGAATTAAGATTGGGACGAATACAAGATGTTGCTAGCGAGGTTAAGGGTATGTGGGAGACATTTTTGCATTTTGGTAATGTCAATATCCAGACTGCCGGGGAACAACCTAATTTTTTGTTTCACCAAGTACCAAATCCTTATGAAGTAGCTGAGCGTTTAATGCGTTTAGTTGATGAATGGAATAAGCTTAATCCAACACCTAAGGACTCTTGACACAATTTCGGTTTAGTGCTAGCATTGTTCGGAAGCAAAACCCTCCTGCAAAGGAGGATTTTTGTTATTAGGACCTAATTTTTATGAAACTATTATCAATTGCCTTTTATCGCCGATACCGCCTTCAATTAGCGGTTTTTAGCCTGTTTTTATCAGCTCCCTGGGCTTTTCCTCAAGTTCCGGCAGTGGCGGCTATGAATGAGTCTTTGGCTGTTGGCGAAGTGGCACCATTCGTCTTGCCTTTGTTTGAATTAGGCCCATCTCAAACTTTATCATTCCCTGAATCAGCGCCCCGGCCTGCCCGTTATGTAATAAGGTTGCCAGTAACGGCTTATTCTTCTACACCTGACCAAACAGATGATACTCCTTTTATAACTGCCTCAGGCAGCCATGTTCGTTGGGGTGTGGTAGCAACTAATTTTTTACCCATTGGCACCTTAGTGCGTTTGCCAGATCACTATGGCGATCAAATTTTCGTGGTGGAGGATCGGATGAATGCTCGTTATAATGTACGCCTAGATATTTGGATGGAAACAAGGCAAGAGGCCCGCGCCTGGGGGTTGAAGGACGTTAATTTGGAAGTATTGTAATCCCCACACCTTGCTCGGCTGTTTTTTTCCTGATAAACTGCCCTGTGCTCCATGAGGCCAGGTAGCCAAGTAGTAAGGCAAGGGTCTGCAAAACCCTTATACGTGGGTGCAATTCCCATCCTGGCCTCCACAGTTTTTTCGCAAGCTACCCCGCCCGCCGCGGGGTATTTTTGTGATAAACTTAGGAGCGTATGGCTAAAGGACAGAAATTAGTAATTTTTGACGGTAATGCGCTGTTGCATCGGGCGTATCATGCCCTACCGCCGCTTACAACCAAAGACGGTACGTTAGTTAATGCCGCTTACGGTTTTACCACTATTTTTTTGAAAGTACTGAAAGAGCTCAAGCCGGAGTTTGTGGCCGTAACTTTTGACCGCAAGGAGCCGACTTTCCGGCATGAGGCTTTTAAAGAATACAAAGCCCAGCGTGAAAAAAAGCCGCAGGAATTATACGACCAGATTAGTATCATTAAGGATATTGTAACGGCTTTTGGCGTACCTATTTTTGAAGCCAAAGGTTATGAAGCCGATGATATTATTGGCACTGTGACCAAAAAAACAAGCACTGCCGGCTTGGAAAGTTTAATTGTGACCGGTGATTTGGATACTTTGCAATTAGTAGATGACCTTACCAGTGTCTACACTTTGCGCAAAGGGTTAGCCGATACCGTTACCTATACACCCGCAGCGGTATATGACCGCTATGGTTTAAAGCCGGAGCAATTAGTGGAATACCGGGCTTTGAAAGGCGATCCGTCTGATAATATCCCCGGGGTTAAGGGTATTGGCGAGAAAACTGCCGTTGAACTAATTAAGCAATTTCACAGCGTGACTGGTTTATACGACTCCCTAAAAAAGAATAATGCTCAGGTTAAAAAACTTTCGCCGCGCTTGCGAGAATTATTAATTGTCTCGGAGCCAGAAGCCAGGTTGGCACGCAAGCTTTCTGAGATTGTGCGCGACGTGCCGATTGATTTTTCCACCGAAGCTTGCCGACTTAAAGGTTTTGAGCTGTCTAAGATTGCTGAACTTTTTCATGCTTTGGAATTCAAATCTTTGCTCGGTCGTTTGCCGGAACTTGGCGCTAAACTTAATTTAACTCCGCGCGGTGATTCAGTTAATTCCGCTAAATCCGATGCACCTAAAGGTGAGTATCAACTTATTACTACAGCTCAAGATTTGACCTCGTTAGTAAAGAAATTATCCCAAGCTAAAGAATTGGCAGTAGACACCGAAACCTCAGGGCTTGATCCCCAGCAAGCCAAGTTGGTAGGCATTTCTTTATCAGTAAAGTCAGGTGAGGCTTATTATTTACCATCTTCTTTGTCTGATAATTCTGCCTGGACAGCCTTAGGCAAAATTTTGGCGGATGCCAAAATTGCTAAAGTGGCTCACAATGGTAAGTTTGATACCCATATTTTGCGACAAGCGGGATTAGAGCTTAAGGGTTTGAATTTTGATACTTTGGTGGCGGCTTATTTATTGCAAAGCGGCGAGCGCGGTTTGGATTTAAAATCT
>Ga0209727_1001577_pt1 | contig 18239 bp, 18 predicted proteins | sample RifGroC1_FD_183995 | JGI IMG/M metagenome (GOLD analysis project Ga0209727, IMG submission 183995) | Groundwater microbial communities from Rifle, Colorado, USA - Groundwater C1 (SPAdes) (version 2) | ecosystem: Environmental > Aquatic > Deep subsurface > Groundwater | place: Rifle, Colorado...
CCCCCGCCTTTTCGGCCGGACTATTCGGTAAAACTCCGTAATCTCCCGGAGTCGCTTCGGGAATAACCATGGCGCCGTAATCAACCGGAAGATTGTGACGCATTTTTAAAACGGCGTCTATAATTATAAAACGCAGCCCCAAAAACGGCGCGCGAATGCGGCCATACTTTTTTATGTCTGCCAAGGCCTTAACCGCGACATTAACCGGTATGGCAAAACCGATATTTTGGGCGCCGAAGACCACCGCCGAATTAATGCCGATGGCCTTGCCATCAATGTCAACCAAAGGGCCGCCGGAATTTCCCGGGTTAATAGCGGCGTCGGTTTGGATAACCCCTCGCAGTTCCTGTTGGCGACCATCCATCCCGGCTTGCGCCGTTATGTGCCGCGAAAGTCCGGAAATAATTCCGCTTGAGACCGTATTCTGGAATTGGCCGAGCGCGTTGCCGATAGCGACAACCGTTTGCCCCAATTCAATATTGGAAGAATCGCCAAGTCCGATGTAGGGCAAGTCCTTACCCTCAATTTTCAAAATAGCAATGTCGTTTATGGGATCCCGCGCCACAACTTTGGCGTGGTATTTTTTACCTTCGGTTGAAACCACCGTGTAATCGGCTTTCGGGTCGACAACAACGTGTTTATTGGTCAAAACAAAACCGTCTTCTGACACAAAAAATCCGGAGCCGCCGCCAATTTTAACCCGGCCGTGCTCGTCAAACATTTCCGGCGGGATTTGCTTATATAACTCGCTCGGGTCAAATTGGAAAGGAAGAAACGGAAAAAAATCGGGAAAATTTTCCAGTTTCGGAAGATTTTTAGCGATGATAATAGAGACCACGGCCGGCGAACATTTTTTAACCACTTTTACGATGGGTGATTTTTCTGGCATAGATTTTTATTTTATTTGAAGTTTAATATATTGTATTATATTGTATAACATCTAAAATGTAAATAAAAGTTTAGCCCCTATCGTTCAATGGATAGGACGAGGGTTTCCTAAACCCTAAATCCAGGTCCGATTCCTGGTGGGGGCATAAAAAAATTAAAAGGGATAAAAACAGGTTTGATGACCAAAAATTGAAAAGTTAACAAAAACTTGATACATTTATAAGTCATAAGTCGTAATAAGCTGGGCCTATAGTAAAATGGTATTACGGATCCATGGCATGGATCAGGTCGGGGTCCGATTCCCCGTAGGTCCACAAGCCGCGGTAGCTCAGTGGTAGAGCGCTACCCTGAAGAGGTAGGCGTCGACAGTTCGATTCTGTCCCGCGGCACAAAACAAAAAATCCCTTAACAGGGATTTTTTGTATAAATCAGTGCGATATTTATTTTTTACAATCCGAAAACTTTGAGGAAATTTTTGAACAAAGCCGATGGTTTTTTGGCCGCTGGTGCCGCCGGTTTTTCCACAGAAACCGGTTCTTCCAAAACAACCATTGGTTTTACCAAAATTGAAAGCACGCTGCTGACAACTTCATTAACTTTGTCAAAAACCCCCTTTATGGTCACTTGAGCCCCCCCAACAATCGGGGTTTTGACCATTATTTCGTCGCCGTTAGACAGGATCAAAACAAAACCGTCGCCGGTAACATTTTTTATTGTTCCGGAAAAAGATTGATGGAAATCCTTAGGCTCCAAGCTTCTGACCACGGCGGCTCGGATAGTTTTTGAATCCGCCGAAAGCCATCCTAATACGTTTATTTTTTCTCCGGCGACAAAATCGGAAAGTAAGGCCGGCTCCTGATTAATACCGAGAAGAGTCGTTCTTTCCTCTATTTGAACTATGTAATTGTTTGGCTGATTGTCGTTAAAAACGCAGGGCAACGGCTGATTGGACTTTCCGTTTTCATAGACAACGCAGCCCCGCGTTGCGGGGTCATTTTTTTGGATGACCTCTACTGTTGCCGGCGGTTCATCAACGGTTGGCCCTTTAAAAATCTCCAAATTATTAAACTGATAAAAACCGGCCGGCAGGGTTTTTGAAGGCAAAACAACCTTATTGGCAGCCGGAACAACCGGCACAGTTTCAATTGCCGAAACCGGTAAGACGAAAAAGGCAAAAAAAGCGCTGAATAAAGCCAAAAATCCTAGTAATTTGCTATTTTTTGTACACATATTTAAAGTTAAATTCTAATCTGAAATCAACATCTTTTCCACATGTTAATGTTAGCAGAAATTCACCGATTTGGCAAGCAACCCCTCCCTTGTCAAAAAATCCATTTTTGGTAAAATACCATAGTAAAAATTAAATAACGCGGGATTAGTATAGTAGCAGTACGCGACCTTGCCAAGGTCGAGGCGCCAGTGCAATCCTGGTATCCCGCTTTGAAACATCCAAAAACCCCCGCAATGCGGGGGTTTTTGGATAATTTAGTTAAATATTTTTATAAAAACGACCTTTCTAATTTTAGAACGTACTGTTTATAAGTTTGGTTTCGCCAGAGCTAGCTGGACAGTCGAAGTAATGAGGTTTCTGAATACGAAAGTGGCCATCAAAAGCGCGCCCAAAAGCGAAATCTGGACGCCAAGCTCGGTACGTATAAACATGTCCATGGCGAAAGAAACAAAGGCCATAGGATGAGCCATGTCGGCAGTCAAAACCGAGGTTGTATATTGAAGAACGTTGGCGATATAGACCTCGCGGCCGATAAAATACAGAAAACCGATAAAAACCGCGGCCTCGGCGGCGACATACGGCAAAACTTTTTTTACAAACCAGATGCCGTATACCCGCCTCATTATTTTTGTTTTTAAGTTATTTTTTTCGTTCATCTTCATTTTTATTAACAAGTTCTTTTAATAATTTTTTTGCCCGAAAAAGCTTCATTTTCAGGGCCGGAATAGTTACCGATTCTTCCTTGGCGATGTCTTTATATGATTTATCTTCTAAATAGTACAACGAAACCAAATGGGCTAAATGTTTCGGTAAGCGGGATATCAAATCGGCCGTGACGCTTTTCGTCTCGCTTTCTAAAACGATATCTTCGGTTGATAAGTTTCTTTCGCTGGCGAGCTCCAGATCAAGCGGGTTGGCCGATTCCGCCTGCCGCTTTTTGCTTATCTGCCGGTAGCGGCTGATGGCGGTATTGACCAAGACCCTATAAGCCCAGCTTTTAAATTCAATCCCTTCAATTTTTTTGAATTTCCCGGCATTTCTGTAAATTTTAACAAAAGCGTCCTGAACAACATCTTCAGCCTCTTCCCGCTGTTTTAAAATGCCGAGCGCTTTTCTGATAAACGCTTCCTGGTAGCGGTCAACCAGAATTTTAAAAAGCGCCGGCTTGTTTAAAGAAGCCGCTAAAATTTCTTCGTCTTTTTCTTCAAAATCCATGTTAGATACATTTTACAATAGAAATCAGAAAAAATAAAGCTTGACAAGATTTTTAAAATGGAGTATAATTAGGGCAATGTAGAAAGGAAAGGGCAACCCCCAAACCCGTTGTGACCGAAAACAGGGGCTTCGACTCTATCCCTAGCATGGCAGTTCTTTGTCATTGCCGCGGGAGTAGAATTGAGGCCTCTGTTTTTTTGGTCGGAGGAGAAAGCCATGAAAAAGTTTTTGGTGGTTTTGAGCATCGTCAGTTTGTTTTTAGGTTCGGTCGTGTCTGCCGGCGAACTGGCACCTACCGTTCCTGAAGCGCCGCTGGTTGAACAACCGAAGAATTTCGGTAATTACCTTCCGGCGGAGATTCCGAATATCTTCGATCCGGAAGTGCGCGCCCAGTACCAGCCAGTGGATGTGGCCAACCTCCGGGGCAACCCCGATTTCCCGGTGTTGATCCTCCAGAACATCGTTGGGGGACAACCCCAAACGATGTTGGTGGGTTTGGATGCCCGAAATGGGAAGGAAGGCTGGTCCCTGGCTTCTGATCCGATCATCCTGATCATTCTCTTTGCCAATCCCGAAACGATCCTGGGAACGTACGTTGACGCGGGATTCGCGGATTCCGGAAAACCCTCCCGGGTTTTCCGGAAGTTAGACGACCTCAAGGAGCTCAAGGGGTTGGGGAAAGGGGTTTCCCTGACTTTCATGTAAGTTCTCCAAGACCCAGACCCCAGGCCCGGGCGCGATTGCGCGCCCGGGCCCTTTCATTTCAATAGGATATTTTTTGTCGGGGTGCAGAGAATTGAACTCTGTCTTCACGCACCCGAAGCGTGCGTACTACCGGTATACTACACCCCGTAAAATTTAGATTATTTTACATAATACTTTTTTTTGATATTTTTAAATTCTTCCTCGGCCGCCTCCCGGGTTTTAGCTTGAGCGATTTTATACATTTTTTCAAGTTTGGCCAGCGGCTCTTTATTTAATTTTTTTGCTTTTTCAATCAGATATTCTTTGGTGTTATTTTTCGGCTCGTCAATCATTTCATCTAATAAAACATTAAGCAGATAGCCGATTTTCGGGCCCGGGTCAATATTAAGTTCTTTCATGAGGACGCCGCCGTTGATTTTGAGCATTTTGACCGAAATGGGATCGCGCGACACCTTATCAATTATCGCTCTCAAGTGGCGCAATTTATATGGTTCGGCTTTGGGAACTCCCGAGCCTTTGCGGTCGGCGATTCTTACTTCAAGGAGATCATCAATATTTTCGGGCCCCACGTTTCTCACCAAGCGCCTGACCGAATTTTCGGTGACTTCTTCAACATTGTAATAAAATAGGTGGTAGCGGACTAAAAGCACGACTTTTTCAATAAATTTTTTAGGGAATTTCAAGCGTTCCAAAATTTTTACCGTCATTTTGGCGCCGACCACTTCGTGATTATAGAAAGTTGAATTTAGCCCATCACCCTGTTTGGTTCTGGGCTTTGCGACATCATGGAGAAGAGAAGCGAGGCGGTTTTCCAGTTTATAATCATGCCCGGCGGCCCAATCAAGCGCCAAAAGATTATGTTCCCAGACGGTGTAAATATGATGCTTGTTTTGGCCGACCCCGATTCCTTCTTCAATCTCTGGCATTATATGTTTTAGAAGTCCGAATTTATAAAGCATTTCAACGCCGGATTTAGCGTTTTTTGCCATTATAACTTTTACCAATTCATCGCGAACGCGCTCTTTTGAAATAGCAACCAGGTCGCCGCAGTTGCTTTTAATGGCTTTCGCCGTATCCGGATCAATTATAAAACCCAGCTGAATCGCAAAACGAACGGCGCGCATTAAGCGGAGGGCGTCTTCGTTGAAACGCTCATCGGGATTTCCAACCGTTCGGACAATTTTATTTTTTATGTCTTTTTCGCCGCCATAGGGATCGACAAATTTTTTACCGTCGTAAGCAATGGCGTTGATGGTGAAATCGCGGCGCGATAAATCGTCTTCAAGTTTTTTCGTGAATTTAACAACGTCGGGATGCCTCTTGTCGGTGTATTTTTCCTCAACGCGATAGGTGGTGATTTCTATTATTTTAAGCTTTTCGTCTTTGCTGTGGGTGTTTACGCCGACGGTGCCGAACTGGTTTTCGTAAACGCTTGAAAGGAAAACTTTTTGGATTTGCTCTGGCTTGGCATTCGTGGTGATGTCCCAGTCATATGGTTCTCTATTCAAAATAAAATCGCGGACGCAGCCGCCGACGGCATATGCCTCAAACCCCGCCTTATTCAGTGCGGCAATTATTTCTTTTACTTCTTTTGGGAGAGTCATATTGCTTTATATCTTCTATTATAGATATAATCTCATAAAAAAGTTTTTTAAGAAAGGAGCTGATTATGCCGTGGATCCTATATCTTACTCCGATAGGATGGATAGCGCTTTATCTGTCCGTCGTTTCTTTCGTGCATGAAACCGGTCATTTTGTTGTCGGTTATCTTACAGGCCATAAAATTACTAAATTCAAAGTGGGGCTAAGAGAACCAGTCTTCAAATTTAAAATCGGAGAAATCGATTTTGAATTTTCTGGAGACGCCAACGGCGGGAAAGTGTGCGTGGACAACACGAATCACGTCTCTCAAATTGGCATTTTTTTGACTGCCCTTGCCGGCCCGTTTGCCGTGCTTTTATTTGGCACTGGGCTAATATTTCTCGCAATACATCTGCGGAATGTTTTGGTAAACATGCCAAAGTTGGATTTTATCTATTTAATAATTTTACCCACTCTGGTGGTAGTAGCGTATTTGGATGGACTCAGCGGTATTATTGGGGATTTAAGAAATATCATAAGAAAATAAACAATAATGTCCTTTGTTCAACAACGCCCGTTCCGGTGAAAACCGGGCGGGCGGTTTTTGTTTTTACCTATTTTAATTTTTACAACAACGTTGCCGAGACGACTTTGTCTCCCGGTTCAACCCGCATGATGCGGACGCCTTGGGTAACGCGAGAAACGGTGGAAATGGATTCAAGGTCGGTGCGGATGACCACGCCTTTTTTGGAAATAGCGATCATTTCTTTGGTGTCGGGCCCGATAATGAAGGCCGAAACTATTTTCCCGGTTTTTGGAGTAATTTTAGCGGTTTTAACGCCGGAGCCGGCCCGCTTTTGTTTTTTATAGAATTTAATAAAAGTTTTTTTGCCAAAGCCATTTTCCATAATTACTAAGAATTTAGCGTTCTGGTCTTTTGCCGCCGCGGCGCTGATGACATCCATGGCAATAACTTCATCGTCTTGATGAAGCCGGATGCCGTGCATCCCGGCCGTTGCCCGGCCCAAGGGACGCGCGTCTTTTTCCGAAAACCTTATTGCTTGCCCGAGCATGGTGACAAAAATCACCTGATCTTCTCCCGAAGACGCTTTAACCCATTTAAGCGAATCGCCTTTTTTGAGTTTTATGGCGATAAGTCCGGAACGGCGCACCGATTCAAAATCGGCAATCGGGGTTTTCTTAACCAAACCGTTCTTGGTCGCCATCACAAAATATTTTTCCGTACCTTTTGCTTTTAGTTGTTTTTCATTATAGGTCAAAATCGCCTGCACTTTTTCATCGGCGCCTAAGGCGAGGAAATTAACAATCGCTTTGCCGCGCGACTGGCGCGCGCTTTCCGGAATCTCCCACACCTTCGTTTGGAAAACTCGGCCATTGTTGGTGAAAAAGAGCGCGTTGTCATGGGTTTTAGTGGAAACAAAATGGGTTACGGCATCTTCTTCTCTGGTCGACATCCCGGTCATGCCCTTGCCGCCGCGGTGCTGGGCGCGGACAAGCGTCGGGTTCATCCTTTTAACATATCCGGATTCGGTCAAGACAACGACAGCTTCTTCAAGCGGTACCAGATCTTCTTCTTTAAATTCGCCCAAAGCCGTGGCGATAACTTTAGTCCGCCTTTCGTCTCCATATTTTTCTTTAATCGATTGCAGTTCTTTATAAATAATATCCAAAATCTTTTCGCGGCTCTTCAAAATCAGAGTAAGTTCTTTGATTAATTTTTTCTTTTCTAGAAGTTCGTCATCAATTTTCTTTCTTTCAAGATTGGCTAGGGTGGCAAGCTTCATTTCCAGAATGGCACTCGCCTGGATTTCCGAAAATTTGAATTTTGCCATCAAATTTTTCTTTGCGGTTTCGCGGTCTTCCGATTTCTTGATGGTTTTTATAATCTCATCAATATGATCCAGCGCCTTTTTTAAACCCTCCAAAATATGGGCCCGTTCTTCGGTTTTAACCAAGTCGAATTTGGCGCGACGAATCACTACTTCCTCGCGGTGTTTAAGGTAATGCTCCAAAACGGCCTTTAAAGAAAGTACTTGCGGCTGGATACCATCAACCAGCGCCAATAAATTAAGATGGAAAGTTTTTTGAAGATCGGTATGTTTGTAAAGATTATTTAAAACTTTCTGCGGCGCGGCGTCGCCTTTGAGTTCAATTACAATTCTCATTCCTTCTCTGTCAGATTCGTCCCGCAAATCGCGGATACCTTCAATTCTTTTTTCCGAAACAAGCTCGGCGATTTTTTCAAGCATGGCCGATTTGTTAACCTGATAGGGAATTTCGGTAATGATAATCTGCATGTGCCCCTTCTTATCCTCAATGGCTTCCGCCTTGCCCCTTGTGATGATAGGGCCGCGGCCGGTGGCGTAAGCGGCGGCGATGTCGCGTTTAGAATAAATAATGCCGCCCGTCGGAAAATCGGGACCCTTCACAAATTCCAGAAGATCCTCTACTGAAGCGCGCGGGTGCTTTATAAGATGAGAGGTGGCGTCAATTACTTCGGTAAGATTATGCGGCGGAATGTTGGTTGCCATGCCGACGGCGATGCCGACGGTGCCGTTTAATAAAAGCTGGGGAATGGCGGCCGGAAGAACTTTCGGTTCTTTTCTTGTGGCGTCGTAGTTATCAATAAAATTGACCGTGTCTTTTTCAATGTCTTTGAGCAATTCTTCCGAAAGAGAGGTGAGCCGCGCTTCGGTGTATCTCATGGCCGCCGGCGAATCGCCGTCGATAGAACCAAAATTCCCTTGGCCATTAATGAGCGGATAGCGCATTGAAAAGTTCTGCGCCAGGCGGGCTAGGGCGTCATAAACCGAAATGTCGCCATGGGGATGATATTTGCCCAGCACTTCGCCGACAACCAAGGCCGATTTCCGGAATTTCGCTTGATGGGTGAGCCCCAGATCGTGCATAGCATAAAGAATCCGGCGGTGGACCGGTTTTAAGCCGTCCCTGACATCGGGCAGGGCGCGGGAAACAATAACCGACATGGCGTAATCCAAATAGGATTCTTCCATTTCGCGGACAATTTCTCTCGGTTTTATATATCCTACTTCTGCCATAAATCTTTTAAATCATTAAATTGCTCTTTTAAACTTTGCCAGGCCGTCGGCAATTCCTGCTTTAAATTTTGAGTTGCTTCATTTTCTTGGGCATTGGGAATCTGGGACGGAAAAGTTAAAAGCCAAAAAACAAAGATTGCGACCATTACTAAAAACACACCAAGCCACATCGTCAATTTTTTTACCGGTTCGGGTTTATTTTGAAGATTTTGTATAAAATTCATAATTACACTTTTTCTAGAATTACTATTTTTGTTTCTTCTTCCGTCAAATCTTTTTTCTTAATGGTTAATTTTGGCTGGGGCGCGTCTTTAGCTTCGCTTTCTTTTAAGAAATCTTTAAGCGGCGCTCTCTTAATTTTTAAATCCTTAATGCCATAAAGCATCGGTATGGCGACCCTGGGCTCCACTTGGCTTATAACGCCCATGGCTTTTTCTGCGTCTAAAATTTCACTGCCGCCGACCGGAATCAAAATGATGTCCGGGTCATCAAGCAATGTTAATTGATCATTATCAAGTTCTTTGTTTAAAAAACCGAGATGGGCGATTTTAATATCGTCAATTTTTATGCTGTATAAAATATTATCATCGCTGTTTATGCCTAAAATATTAATGCCTTTTATCTCATATTCGCCGGCCGTGTCAATAATAAATGTTTCACCGGCTGATTCGTTGAATGCCGCCGCATTTCCGCGAGATTTTGAATAAATTAAAATATCGCTTTTTAAGCGAGGCGGATTGATTCCGGATTCTTTTTGAGGTGGCTCTATTAAGATTCTCGTGCCGCCCGATTCAATTAAAAAGCACGCTTCTCCGTACCAGCTGATTGTCATAGATTTTTTTATTATTCTATCACAAGTTTTCCCCGATAATCAAATCTTGGAGCGGGTAGGGGGAATCGAACCCCCGTCATCAGCTTGGAAAGCTGAGGTAATGCCATTATACAATACCCGCCAAAATCTTTTTTTAAATTTTATAATAATAAGCGTAATTTTTCAATATAAAAAGCCCTATTTACGGGCCTTTGATTTGATGACTATGATTTTCGGTCTCCCTAATCCGTATTTTCTGAACGCTTTTTCTGCCGCTTTTTTTACCGGTTTAACTATTTCTTCGTAAACTCGCCGATCGTAATTTCTGCGCCCCTTGCCAACTGCTGGCATTCTTTTCACCCTATTCCTCTTTCCCGTTTTTATTTTTAGAAGAACAAAAGATGACCGCACTATACCAAAATTAAAATATCTTGACAAGTTTTTGCACATAACGTTATTTTAGAGGTATTGGAGATAGATGGTTTTTTGATAATTTAATACAAGCGGAGGAAACGAGATGGAAAATTTGAACCCGAAATATAATATCCAGCAGTTAATTATTAATGCCAGCAAGTATGTTGATATCCATTCTCGACGACTTATGAAATTACTTGAGCCCGAACGTCTCCTGCGAGTACGTATGGTTGTTGAGACCGATGATGGTATTCCCACGCCATTCCTTGGCTATCGCGGACAATATGCCACTTGGATGGGCCCGGCTAAAGGTGGTATACGTTTTCATTGTGAAACAGACGAAGATGAAGTTTCTTTTCTTTGTATGGCAATGGGTCACAAATGTAACATCAATCGCCTTCCTTTCGGTGGCGGCAAAGGCGGCGTGAAGCCAAATTTTGAGCTTATTAGAATGCTTTATCCCGAAAGGGAAAAATATATTAGAGATTCTTTTCCAAAGAAAATATCACCCAAAGTTCGAGAAGATATTTCTCGAAAGTATGAAGAAAAAATCAGATTGATCATAGGCCCCGATCAGGATATTCCGGCTCCTGATGTATATACTGACGGACAAGTCATGGCTTGGATCATGGATAATTATAGTCGGGCCAAGGGTTATACGGTCCCGGCTGTAATCACCGGAAAGCCTGTTATTTTAGGAGGTTCTCTCGGACGTGATAAAGCGACGGGTCGCGGCACCTTTATTACTGCGCTTGAGGCATGTAAGTATCTCGGTGTTAGGGATTTTGAAAAAGAAAGAGTGGCGATTCAAGGATTTGGCAATGCCGGTTCTGTAGCGGCAAAGCTCTTTCACGAAGCCGGCTTTGTTGTTATTGCCGTTTCTGACTCCAGGGGCGGTGTTCATAACGCCAAAGGTCTTGATCCCGTATTGGTTGAACAGCATAAAATTAAGACGGGAAGCGTTGTTGGATTTGAAGGCGATCAAATTTCTAACGAAGAACTTTTATCTTTACCATGCACAGTTTTGGTACCCGCTGCTTTGGAAAATTCTATAACGGAGAATAATGCTTCCGATATCTGCGCTAGAATTATTGCAGAGGCGGCAAATGGGCCAACAACGGCTGCGGCTGACAAAATTCTTTTCCAGAAGGACATTTTTATTGTTCCAGATATCTTGGCTAACGCCGGCGGTGTAATTGTTTCTTATTTTGAATGGGTTCAGGGACGCGAACAACTTTATTGGACTGAGAAAGAAGTAAATGAAAGACTTTCTACAATCATTACGGAATCATTCAGACAAGTTGTCGAGAGGCACGATAAATACAAGAAATACAAGGTGGATATGAGAACTGCGGCATATATTTATTCTCTTGAGCGTTTTGAAGAAGCGGGACGACTACGTGGTTGCTAATAACACAAACCCCCAGATTTTGGGGTTTTATTGTGTTTAAATTTTCAAAAAACTTATCTCACCGCTTCTTTCAAATTTTTTCCGGCGCGGAATTTCGGGACTTTCACAGCCGCGATTTGAATTTTTTCCCCGGTTCGCGGATTGACTCCGGCCCGGGCCTTTCTTGATGAAACGGAGAAAGTGCCGAAACCGGTGAGCGACACCTCGTCTCCCTTTTGGAGTGCCGACGTTATTTCATCTAATATTGCGTTGATGGCCCTTTCGGCCTCAGATTTGGTGGAGCCGAGTTTAGCCGAAACAACATCAACTAATTTATCTTTATTCATAGATTTAAAATTAATAATATAATTATAAAAAAATTACCTGGCGTATTCAATAGCTCTTGTTTCCCTAATCACATTGACTTTGATTTCGCCGGGATATTTGAGATCGCTTTCAATTTTTTTGGCCACTTCTTTTGCCAATTGCAGGGCTTTTAAGTCGTCAATCTTTTCCGGCTGGACAAAAATCCTGATTTCCCGGCCGGCGGAAATAGCGTAGGATTTTTCAACGCCGTGGAATGCGTTGACGATATTTTCCAGCTCGGTCAATCGTTTGATGTAATTTTCAACGCTGTCGCGCCGGGCTCCGGGTCGGGCGCCGGAAATGGCGTCGGCCGCCGTGACGATATACGATTCAAGCGTCTCAAACGGGTAGTCCTCATGATGCGATTCCATAGCTTTGATTATTAAAGGATCAATCCCGTATTTTTGAAGGATTTTTCGTCCCAATTCAAGATGAGTTCCTTCAATTTCATGGTCAACCGCTTTGCCGATATCATGCAAAAGCGCCGCTTTTTTGGCCACCTCGGCGTTGGCGCCGAGTTCTCTGGCAATCATACTGGAGAGATGAGCCATCTCAATTGAATGAAGCAAAACATTCTGGCCGTAGCTGGTTCTGAAAGCCAGCCGCCCCAAAAGCATCACGATTTCTTTCGGCAGATTCAAAACCCCGACTTCATAAACCGCCGCTTCACCGGCTTCCAGCACCTTTTTATTAACTTCTTTTTTCGCTTCTTCAACTTTTTCTTCAATTCTCGCCGGCTGGATGCGGCCGTCAGACATTAATCTAACGAGCGCAGTCTTGGCGATTTCCCGGCGCAGGGGGTCAAACGAAGAAAGCGTGATGGTTTCCGGAGTCTCATCAACAATAATTTCAACGCCGGTGAGTCGTTCAAGAGCGCGGATGTTCCGGCCTTCTTTGCCGATAATCCGGCCTTTCAACTCGTCGGAAGGCAAGGCCACTGTTGAAGTGGTTATTTCGCTGACATGAGAGCGGGCGTAGCGTTGAATGGCGATTGTCATTATTTCCCGCGCCCTTTTTTCCAGTTCTTCAGTCCGATTTTTTTCCATTTTAGCGATGGCAAAGACAAGATCGGCTTTTGACTCTTCTTCAATCTGAGAAAATAATTTAGCCTTGGCCTCTTCTTTAGAGAGCCCGGAAATTTCTTTAAGCGTTTCTTCGCTTTGATTCTTTAAATTTTCCGCCTCTTGTTTTATAAGTTTAATTTGGTTTGCCTGCCGTTCAAGATCTTTTTTGGAATTTTCCAAATCATTCTCTTTCTGGTCAATTTTTCTGATTTGAAGGTTGAGCCGGTCTTCTTGGCGCGATAAAATCGCCAAGCGGTCTTTTTCCTGGTTTTTAGCGTCTTCAAGTATTTTTACCGCCTTATCTTTAGCCTCGAGTAAGACCTCTTTGGTTCTGTTTTCTATCGAACTGGCATTGCGGATGGCAATAAATTGGCGGATTAAATAGCCCAGCGCGATTCCGGCCGCCAAAGCCGAAATCGCAGCGTAGAGCAAATAAATAGGTTCCATATTGATTAATTAGAAACTTAGACATAAATTAATTTAGCACATTGTAAATGATAACAAAAATAATTTTTTTTGTCAAAAAAGTTTTTTCCCCGAGTTAATTGACAGAATTTTGTTTTATGTTAACCTGTAAAAGCGCGCCCAATATATTATGATAGAAACCCAATCAAATGTTTTAAATATGCAAACCCTGGCGATGAAGTTGCCGAAGGCCTTTAACGCGCCCAAAAGCGGCGATGTGATTGAAGGCCGGGTGATTAAAAAAAACGCTCGCAATTTATATGTGGACTTGGGCATCTGGGGCATCGGCATTGTTTACGGCATTGAATTTACCAACGCCCAGTCGATTATAAAAAATTTAAAAATTGGCGACAGTATTTTTGCCAAGATCTCGGAAATTGAAAATGAAGACGGACTAAGAGAGCTTTCTTTAGCCGAGGCCCAAAGCCAGAAGTCCTGGGATCTGATAAGAGAACTTAAAAAAACCAATAAAGTTGTCGCCGTCAAAATTTTAAACGTCAACCGCGGCGGCCTGATGATTGAAATTTCCGGCGTCGCCGGCTTTTTGCCGGTCAGCCAGCTCTCAAGCGAACACTATCCGCGGGTTGAAGGCGGCGATAAAAATAAAATTCTTGAAGAACTTTCAAAATTTGTGGGCGAGGATTTCAAGGTTAGGGTCTTGGATTTTGACATAAAAGAAAATAAATTGATTGTTTCGGAAAAAGCGGCCGATGAGGAGCACCTTAAAGAGGCCGTTGGCCGCCATCAGGTCGGCGACATCGTGGCCGGAACGATTTCCGGAATTGTTGACTGGGGCGCTTTCATAAAATGGCCTGCCGGAGAAAACGCGCTCGAGGGTCTGATTCATATTTCCGAGCTTGACTGGCAGCTTATTGAAAATCCGGCCGACTTTGTCAAAGTCGGCGACGGCGTCAAAGCCCAGATTATTGATATAATGAACGACCGGATTTCTCTTTCTTTGAAGCGCTTGAAGCCGGATCCGTGGAAAACAGCGTCGGCGTCGGTGGAAAAAGGAATGATTGTTGACGGCTTAGTCAACAAATTTAATCCTTTCGGCGCCTTCGTTGAAGTGGCCTACGGAAACGGCAGCGAGGTCTTGCAGGGCCTTTGCCACATTTCCGAGTTCGGTTCGGAAGAAAAAATGAAAAACGCGCTTGCCGTCGGCAAGCGCTATCAATTCAAAATTCTGGCTTTTGTCACCGAAGAGCACCGGATGAGCTTGGGGCTGTTTAAGGAAGAAGAAAAAATTTAATTCAATTATTGGAAATAACTATGCCCCGGTGCGCATAGCGCACCGGGGCATTTTGTTTCATTTTTTTGCTTCCGCGAAGCGACGCCAGCAGACGTCGCAATCGCAGTCTTTTTTGCAAGAAGTAACAACTGGTTCGATTTCGGTTTCTTTTGGGATATCCTCAACTCCGGTGTGATTTTCACTATCGCTAATTGCATCTTTCAATATTAAGTAGATATCTTCTCCAACTTCTCCTCGGTTGATTTTATCGATCAACCATGGAAGTTCCGGAATTAATTTCATAAAGTCGTATCCCGCTCGCCGCAGAGTAATAAAAATTCTTTTTCTGGCCGAATGATGAATTCCGTATGAATTTTTTTCGCCAGTTCTGGTATTTCTGGCTAGGGGCATCGTAAGAATATCGGCCAGAGAAAAACTTGCCTTACCACCGCCTTCATTTTTTTCCACAGTTCCTACAACCGTGTTATCAATTCTTTCCATGAAGAAAGTGTAAACTTTCAGGAAAAATACTTTTCCTCTCTTATTCACGAAAGTCTTATGTTCCTGTAATGCTTCGCCATAGGGCGAATTACGATTGCTAAAGAGTTTTGCGGGTTTTACATTTAACCCAATTTCCAATAACGTTTCATTTTGCGCCGTGTGACGCGGTGTTTCATCGCGCGGAACTTCATATCGGCCGCCGGGGAGTTTAAAGCCCGCCGGTTGAGCAACATCTTCGTCTTCTTCGCCGCCGGCGATTTCATCATATTCGTCATTAACGTGGAACAGATGAATCCACGGCGGGTCCTGAAGTTCATCAAGAACCACCGCGAAACTGCTAATAATTGTTTCCGGCGCTTTTGGGGTCTCGGTGTTTTCCATTTTTCTATCTCAAGAATTTCGGAATTTCGGGGGAATCATCGTCAAGCAAAGTGGCGGTGATGGTAATGGTTTCGTTTTGCCAGACGGCGTCAATGCGATAGAAATCTTCGCCGGCAACTGAAACGTACACCGGCTCAAAATGCCAATCCGGTTGATCTTTCGGTTTATGATTTTCGTAATAAAGCCGCAGAGCAACGTAATAATGACTTTGAGGAGAAGGTCTTGGATTGCCCTCATCATCCTTTTTGATTTTCGGCTCAATAGGTTTTGTTTCCTCAACCCATTGGCCAATCAGAGAGTTAAAACTCTTATGCCGTCCGAATTTTACCAATTCTAAATCGATTTTTTCTCCGGATCTTACTATGGTTCTCTTACCATTTATCTGTACCTCGCCCCAGCACTCATCAACGTTTTCGCCAAGGAAAAGCATTTCGATGGTTAATGTTTGAACCCGGCCCGTGGTGACCGAATCAATGTTAGGGTTAATCCAATGATATATTTTTACCCAAGCTCGTTCGGGCAAAGGACTGAATTCTTTTCTTTCATCCTCGGGCAGGGCGAGATTTTTTTCATATTCCGCGAGCCACCTCTTATAATCTTTGTTCGGCTCTACGAAATAATTCTGGTATTCCGGTTCCGGAAGTTCCGGGAATTGGTGAATCATCGGAATTCGCGATACAGCGCATCCCGTTATATGAATCTCTTGGTGTTCGTGTACTTGAACAAATTTCTGCTTTTTTTCAGGTCTTAATTGATCTTGAGCATTTTCTTCAACAATTTCCGGCAATGACTTTCCATTGACTCCTTCTGTCATCACTCTTTCCTTTCTGTACAATAAGTATATTTAGCTATTAAACAACGTTTTGCCCACACATCCGCCATGGATGCCGGCAAATTTAATATAACTATATTATAAATCAAAATTAAACACATGTCAAACAGGAAAACTTGCCAATCGCAGATTTTCGTGGTATTATTAAAACTATCCAGTAACAAGGAGGAATGGGTCATGCCAAGAAGTGAATTGTCCGCAAGGGCGATGACCGCATTGAAAGTTCTTTGGGAAAACAAAATAGTTGTTGGTTGCTGTGTTTACACTTATGGGGCCGGCAGCGTTTTACATCGAGCCGGCTTATTCAAAAGTCAGGCGAATTGCGGCGTAACCATAAGAAAATTAGAAAAAGAAGGGTTTTTCATTTGCGATAAGGTCGGTCGGGGTCAGGGGCTTGAAATAAAATGGACCGATAAGGGCATTGCCTATTTCGGCGCAAAAAAACCGACATTGGTTTCCATGCCGGAAGTGACGCCGCCGCCTTTACCCAAAATGACAAAAAAGCCGAAAACGGTCGCCAAAAGAAAAACCGAAATAGAAATCAAGCCTCTGTTAGTAACACTATCAAAGCCGGAAGTTGTAAGAAAAAGCCAAAAGCCCAAGATTGTTATTCCTAACAAAACCAGAACAGAAAAAATCGGAGCGATTTTCATTGATTGGGACAATCTAGTAATCCCAGCGGAAAATGACAGGAAATTAACATATGAAGAAATTTTTAATCTGCTCATTAAAACCATTGTTGAGCAGGCTCTTAAGTTCATTGACGTGGCTCATTTATTTATCTACACATCAGAAGCCCATATCATAATTAACCCATTTTTTGAGGTTTATTGCGAGGAAATGGGTTTTGAGCCCATCTTTGTCCCGGTTGCCAAAGACGCGGCTGATAAAGAAATCGTAAGCAAGGCCGAAGAGTTAGCTAGTGATCAAGCAATTTCCACCTTTGTCTTTGCCAGCGGAGACGGTTTTTTTACGAATACAGTGATCAAATTGAAAGAAATCGGGAAGAAGGTTGTTATAATGCCTTATGATCGGTTTAGTCTTAATAGCGTCTACCTCTGGATGCTTGACACAAAAAAAGAAATTATTTTCTTGAAACCGCTAATGACAAACTGAGATAAAATGCCCCCGTTTTGGTTCAAATCCAACCGGGGGTTGACTTTTTCCTGAATATTTGATATAATGTAGACAATTAAAATTCGGCTCGGAAATATGGCTTAAAATAGCTTTTTTATCAAAGCAGCCATATTTCCGGGCCGAATCGGAAAGTTGTTTGAAATTTTCATAATTTAGCAATACAACCCCAACAGAGAGGCGTGAAATGATGAAAGTCCGGGTGCAATCATTGCATTTTTTGGATGATAAGTGTCTCGTTGCTATTTGGCGGCGGTCAGCGTTTGACGAGGAATATCGTGATTGTTTAGAAAAAATTGCGCCACCTAATGAGAGCGATAATGACGAAGAAAACAATGGCGCCGAAAAGAAAAAGCAAACAAAACAACCCGTGGCGAAAGAGTGGTTAGTTTATTGGCTTCGTCGGAATGGTAAATCCGATATAGGCCAATTGGAAATTCAAGGGGATAATTATTGCTTCTGGGCGAACTGGATAGAGACCAATCGCGGTCTTGTGCCGGTTCTTGATCCAGATGTTTTTGGCCAACCGCTTGGTTGGCGAATTATAGTGTTTGGTGAAGATGGCCGCGTTTGCGCGGCTGGTAGTCCCGTGTCATTTGGTGGCCATCGCTACTCGCTGGCGTTTTCTGATGGCCAACCAATGGTTGTCAGTGAGGAAATGGATGAGGGGGAAAAAAAGAAGACAGTAAATGAAGCTCGAGGCCGATTGAACAATCTTTCGGCTCGACTTCGGAAACTCACCCGGAGATTCACAAAAAAGGAGGAAGAGTAGAAAATTTCCAAATCGCGCCAATGGCGCGAAAAACTGCAGACCTGCTTTTTCGGCAACCAATTCAGAACTCAACTTCCTGCGCGATGATCGCACAGGAAAACACAGGAGGCACCCCCACATGAGTATGAGTATGCTAAGTGACTTGAAGGCACAGTTGGCGGCGCGACAGACTCGCGCC
>Ga0209727_1001578_pt1 | contig 18233 bp, 20 predicted proteins | sample RifGroC1_FD_183995 | JGI IMG/M metagenome (GOLD analysis project Ga0209727, IMG submission 183995) | Groundwater microbial communities from Rifle, Colorado, USA - Groundwater C1 (SPAdes) (version 2) | ecosystem: Environmental > Aquatic > Deep subsurface > Groundwater | place: Rifle, Colorado...
GGCGACAAGTTCGGCTACCGGTGCAATGACCGTCTCGGTTACGGGTAGCGGATTTTGCGTCGCTTCGGGTGGCGCAGGGGTAGTGACCGGTGGGGTGGTTCTGTCCGGCGTGGCGGCAACAGCGGTTGGAGCTGTCTGGGCGGGTGCTGTCTGGGCTGACGTGCTAGGCGGCGCGGCGCTCGGTGGTGGCGACAAGGCGGCTGGCGCCGGGGCTGAGGTAACCCTGGCGCGGGTGGCTTCGGCCTGGCTGACGGTGGCTGCGGTGGACTCGCCCGGGGCCATGATCCAGGGCGTGGTCAAGCGGTGATAGACCAGGACTGGCTGGCGGCGCAGTTGGGCCAGGGCGATCTCGGCCTCGGCGCGCGTTGCAAAAATCCGAGCCAGAAGGACGCGCACGAAGACAGTTTCGTCGACCTCGATGGCCTGAAAGGTGGTGGCGATGCCGTAATTCAGCAATTGGTCGGCCAGGGTTTTGGCGTTTCCGGTGACCGTGTAGGAAGCGATGCAGACCTGATAGCCTTGAGCGATGACGGGTGCCAGCACAAAAGCGCACAGCACCAGCAGTAGAATGACTTTCAGGGTTTGGCAGTGACCAGCATAGTGCATCGCGGTTCCTTTCAACGTCGACTCGAGCGATTTTTCACTCTTTCTTCCATTGTTTATCGACCAAAAAGGTGGCTCGCCCAAGCAAAAGGCATGTTTAGGTTGGCAGCTACCCTCACCCAGCAGACGGCTAAGAGCTTTTCTGCGGGTTTTTATCACGGTTGTTTGCTTGGGGGCGGGGAAGCTGGCTTTTCTGGTAGACAAAAGGTAATGAATAGTGTTACTTTATGACTACCGATTATGCAACCCTTGAAGCGTTTGCGCCAACTGCTGGAAACCTTGTCGTCCCCGGAGCACTATTTGTTCAGCAGTGCCGATTTCCAGGTGCCCTTTGCCGATCTTTCGCCGGCTGCCCTAAAGATGCTGCTGGGTCGAGCGGTCAGAGATGGCTTGCTGGTATCGGTATGTCGGGGTTTGTACCTGTACGACAAGGTGGACTGGCCCAGAGGAATGGTGCTGTACCATGCCGCCGCCAAGTTACGCGCCCATACCTTCAATTACATTAGCTTGGAGTCCGCCCTGAGCGATGCTGGCGTCATTTCCCAAGTACCCTTGCAATGGCTTACCCTGATTAGCGGCGGCCGCTCCTCCATCATCCGCTGTAGCCAGTGGGGTAGCATCGAGTTCATCCATACCAAAAAGACAGCCGGCCAAGTGACGGCCGAACTGGTTTATGACCACTCCTGCCACCTGTGGCGGGCTTCGGTACGACAAGCCATCCGGGATATAAAGGCCGGCCGGCGGCCACTAGATCTGATCGATTGGAGTGTTGTCGATGAACTTGTTTGACAGTCTGGTTTCAGACGCCTTGCGTAACCAGCCGGAGTTGGCGGTACTGCGAAATACGATTTGGCGGTAACAGTCAGCGAACCCCAGCGAGAACGCGGCAATGTTGATACTTGGAAACTCAAGATCATCACTCGGCCGGTGTAACTGAATTGGAAGCTGATTATCGGTTTGAAATTAGCCGCTTCTTGCCAGCCAGTCAGCTTGCAGCCCTCAAGCAGCCCTCATATTGGTCTTTATGGTGTTATTGCTAAATGAACTTGGTCGGCAGTGCCGTGGAGTGCTGGCGTCAAAAAGCTAAGATGCATCTTTTCGGTTGGTGCTGGCCTGGAAAATGCAGCCACCTAGGTACTTTCCAAAAAAAAATGTATCAAATTCGTTGATACTGTATTGAATTTACCATAATGACGCGCTAATATCTCGCATAGTTGTTCAGTTATTGAACAACTATTGCCTGAGCGTGTGGTAAATTTGCTATAGTTGCTGCCTTGGCACACAGTCAGTTAGTGCCAGTACTATCTAAAATGCGCTTTGTACTATATAATTTAACTGATCAACTGTGACCAATAATCGGAACCATGGGCGCGAGCGTGTTACGGCCGCCGCGCACCGGTTGCGAGGCCAGTCCGGATATAATCTACACAACCAGTGTGGATGGCGTAGCCGCATCCAGCCGAAGGGGGCCATTTCTGCTACGTTGTCTTTGCCTTTTTCCCTGCCCACCAATACTGCTAATTGTAGACTACTCATGTACACTGTCGCCCTCATCGAGTTCGCTTCCGGCGCCGTCGGCATCATCGAGGGCACGGCCGATGTTTATCCAACCAACCTCAACGAGACGCTGTCGCTGTTCGGCCAGGCCGGCAGCGTGGTCATCGGCGGCCTGGCAGTCAACAAGATCGAGACCTGGCGCTTTGCCGATGCCCAGGCGGTTGGCGACACCGAAGACATGGTACTGAATCCGTCGGAAAAGGACCCTCCCACGGTCTACGGCTTTGGCCATGCCGCCCTGTTCCGCGACTTCGTGGACGCCATCGACCAGAACCGTGAGCCATTGGTGTTCGGCGCGCGCGGCAAGAAAGCCCTGGAGATTATCCTGGCCATCTACCAGAGCCAGAAGACTGGCCAGCCGGTAGACCTGCCCTGCAGTTTCTCGACCGAGAAGATGAAGGGCATTTTTATGAGCTAATTTGATAGGAAAGCAGGATTGAGAGAATTGGTTATCAGAATTGGTCGTGAAATGATGATGTAACGGAGGTTACCATGGTCAGCATGTTTACAGCCGTGATCGAACGCGAAGGTGATATGTTTGTCGCCTTGTGTCCTGAACTTGATATAGCCAGCCAAGGGAATTCGATCGAAGATGCTAAAAATAATCTGCAGGAAGCATTAGAGCTATTTTTGGAAAATGCCGAACCGGAGGAAATAAAAAGCCGGCTGCATTCTGATGTATATGTTACGCAGTTGGCCGTAGCTTATGGCTAAGCTAAAAGTGCTTAGTGGCAAGGCGGTATGTATGGTCTTGGCGCGGCATGGCTTCGAAAATGTTCGACAACGTGGCCGTCACGTTGTAATGAAGAAGATGGTTGAATCAGGCAGCATTACGGTGCCCGTGCCCATGCATGATGAACTGAAGGCTGGCACCTTGGCATCCATTATCCGGCAGTCTGGACTATCCAGAGCAGCCTTTTTCGAGGATTAAACGATGCAAGAAATACTGGAAATTCAGACCACTGGCGGCGTTTGGAAAAGCACGTATCGGCCTAGCAGACTGCCGACTACGCCGTCCGTTACTCCGCGTGCCTGGGTAGCATCCCTTGCCTGCGCGTCTGCAACGAGATCATCGCCCTGCCGATGTACCCCGAGCTGACGGCTGACGAAAGCGACTATACCTGCGATGTGATAGAAAAGTTATACCGGAAGGGTTGACAATGGAATATGAAGTACGCGCCAAGTGGGATCCCGAGGCCGCTGTCTGGATAGCTACCAGTGAGGATATTCCCGGGTTGGTTCTGGAGTCAGGCTCTTTGGATGTATTGATGGAACGGGTAAAAAATGCCATTCCTGAACTGCTAGAGTTGAACGGTATTTCCTCGCTGGATATACCATTTTCTATCATTTCTGAACGGCACGACCAGATTCAGTTCCATGGCTGATTTCGAGAAGCGCGTCCGGTCTGTGCTTTCTGAATTCGGGTGTACTTTTTCGAGGCATGGTAAAGGGGATCATGATATCTGGTATAGTCCCATATTGCAACGTTTTATCACGGTGGATGGGAAAATTAAATCCCGGCATACTGCCAACGCCATCATGAAGCAAGCTGGTATCGACCGCCACTTTTAAGTTTTATGGAGCCAAGATGAAACAAGAAATACTGGAAATCCAGACCACCGGCGGCGTTTGGAAATAGCACCTATCGGCTTATGTCGATGAGGGCGCCGTCATCGGTGCCAATACCCGGGTTTGGCACTTCTGCCATATCATGCCCAAGGCCAGGGTGGGCGAGCGTTGTTCAATTGGACAAAACGTCAATATCGGCAGCCGAGGAGTCCCATTGGCTGGATGAACTCGATTTAATGGTTTTGGGAACCTGCCTGCATGGCATCTACAATGCTCTTGAGGCCTACTTTTTTCGTATTGCCAAATTTTTTGAGAACAATATCGACCAACACTATTGACACCGCGATTTGCTGGATCGGATGGCCCTGACCGTTCCTGAGGTCCGGCCAGCGCTTATAAGCGATCAGGCGCTCGTCGAGCAAATCGACGAGTTACGCCGCTTCCGGCATCTTTTCCGGAATTTATATAAGACCAGAATTCATCCCGCTAAACTGAAGATCGTCAACACCGCCGCTTGTGAGATTGAAAAAGATTTTATGCGGATGCATGAGTCTTTTGCCGCCTGGCTTCGAGAATTGCAGCAAAATTTGTAATTTCAAGATTTTATTTAGGGAGCTCCAAGCGCAGCTCTAACAGGTTGTTGAAAAAGCCGGTTGCTTTCTCAACAACCTTAACAATTCCTCGCATAGCTTGCGCTATGCTGCGTAATTGTACCGGCTTTTGAAGTGTTGAAAAGCCGCATCCGCGTTTTTCAACACCCTGCTAAAGCAGTAGTTAATTACCTAAATGAAATACAAAGTGGGTATTAATGTGATGTTGCTGTTTGTATGTGGATAGCAACAAGGGTTAATTAGTCGGTGCCAACAAAAACAGATTATCAAGATTTGGAAAATGGTTTGTTCCAATCTCTTGCAATTTAAAATGTGATTCTTCAGAAAACGAATACTGCCATGGTTAAATAAAAAGAACTCAGGTATTCAGCAACTAATGAAAATAGTTTATGGATTCTATAACAGGCTAAGGTTAAAATAGCTATTCTGTTTCTTTTAAGTGTGCTTGATTTAGGTTTTAAACCAACACGAATGTCCAAAGCACTTTTTGCTTACTATCGTTAAGAGTTAGATTTTACCCGTGAATGTGAGGGGCTGTTATGAAAGGAATAGTTTTAGCTGGCGGGACGGCGACGCGTCTTTTTCCAGCTACTGTGGCAGTGTCTAAGCAGATGTTGCCAGTGTACGATAAGCCTATGGTTTATTACCCAATTTCCACACTGATGCTCGCTGGCATTAAAGACATCCTGTTAATATCCAGCCCCCGTGATATTGGGGGTTTTCAGCAGCTCCTGGGTGACGGTTCGAATTTCGGACTGTCGCTAACTTATGCAGTGCAAGATAAGCCACGTGGGTTAGCAGACGCCTTTATTGTAGGTGAAAAATTTATCGGCAAGGATCGCGTAGCACTAGTGCTAGGAGATAACGTTTTTTACGGGCAGGGTTTTACGCCGGTGCTGGAGCGGGCGGCCGCACGGGATGTTGGTGCAACCATTTTCGGATATTACGTTAAGGATCCAGCATCGTATGGCGTTGTTGAGTTTGATGCTTCGGGGAAGGTGATATCCATTGAAGAAAAACCGCAGCATCCGAAATCAAGTTACGCTGTTCCTGGGTTGTATTTTTACGATAATCATGTAGTAGAAGTCGCTAAGAACGTAAAGCCTTCGGCACGCGGCGAGATTGAGATTACAAGTATCAACAATATGTATTTGTCACAAGGCGCATTGCAGGTTGAGCTGCTTGGCAGAGGCTTTGCTTGGCTCGATACTGGTAATCCGCGGGATTTACTGGCTGCCAGCTCATTTATCGAGGCTATTCAAAATAGGCAGGGGCTCTATGTTGCCTGTCTTGAGGAGATCGCGTTTCATCAAGGTTGGATTAGCCGCTCTGCTCTCCTGGCTGCTGGAGAGCGCATGCAAAAGACGGAATACGGGGAATACTTGCTATCAATGGCACAAAAATAAATGAATATCTTTTCTAATCAGGCTAGGCTTATTAATCTTCCAGTTATCAAGGATGCGCGAGGTTGCTTATCTTTTTTCGAGGGTAATAACCACATACCTTTTGAAATACGGAATACTAGCTTGTTGTGGAATCAGCAACCAGGTGTTGTACAAGCTGGCCGGGCCTGCATGAATGGGGGTGAATACCTGGTACCTTTGTCAGGTACACTGATAGTTAGTTTGCATGATGGCTATTCTGAATGGTCGATAATAGTGCAGCATCCAGGGCAAGGCTTGTATATTCCTGCACGGCTATGGCGAGAAGTGAAAAATTCTTCTCATGATGGGGTTGCGCTCATCGTAAGGGCGGTTTCACTGAACGACGCCGAGTTTGTCTGCGACCTGGCGCGATTTTGCGAACTGGTAAAAAATAACCATGATTAACACTTCCGTTCATAATTGTGCGACCGTCGAGTTGAGGAGCACAGTCGATATTGGTAGTAGCCTTGTTATTGTCGAGAATGGCATAAATATTCCTTTCGACGTTAAGCGAATTTATTACCTGTATAATGTGCCTGGCGATCAAGTGCGAGGTGGCCATGCCCACAAGAGGTTGCGGCAGCTGATTGTCGCTGCTTGTGGTAGTTTTGAGGTCATCCTCGATGATGGGAAAGCTAAGCGCACTATTAGCTTAAGCGGTCCCAAGCAGGGTTTGCTTATTGTGCCGGGCATCTGGAGGGAACTGGAACATTTCTCTCCAGATGCAGTGTGTTTAGTGTTAGCCTCATTAGAATATGATGAACAAGATTATATCAGGGACTATGAATCTTTTTTAATACAAAAAGCGGGGGATATTGCATGATTCATCAATTTGCCGATGTGAAAAGCAGTGATATTGGCGCAGGTACTAATGTTTGGCAATTTTGCGTGATTTTAGAAAAGGCATCTATTGGCTGTAACTGCAATATTTGCGCCCATGTATTAATTGAAAATGATGTATTAGTCGGCAACAATGTGACTATAAAATCAGGGGTTCAACTTTGGGATGGTGTGACAATCGAGGACAATGTTTTTATTGGCCCCAATGTAACGTTTACTAACGACATTGTTCCCCGCTCAAAGCAATACCCAGGAGTCTTTAAAAAAACAGTAGTCAGGCTTGGGGCTTCTATCGGGGCTAATGCGACAATTATTGCTGGCCATACAGTGGGAAAATATTCTTTTATCGGTGCTGGAAGCGTTGTAACCCGCGACGTGCCAGATCATACGGTATGGTATGGAAACCCAGCCACGCAACGAGGTTATATAACTCGAACTGGAATTTTACTTGACCAAGCAATGAAAAACAAAGATGGGCTCGTTTGCAATTTGGAGGACTGATCATGGATGTTCCTTTTCTTTCATTAAAGGATGTTACACAGCAGCATGCCGCGGAAATTCACGAGGCAGTGAATAGAGTTGTCGACTCCGGTTGGTATTTACAGGGGAAAGAGAATAGCGCTTTTGAGGCAGCTTATGCTTCCTATATCGGCACTAGGCATGCTATTGGCGTCGCGAATGGCCTCGATGCTCTAGAGCTTATTTTCCGTGCCTATATCGAGATGGATATAATGGCGCCGGGTGATGAGGTGATTGTTCCAGCTAATACCTATATTGCATCAATTCTAGCAATTACTGCTAATGGACTCGTGCCTGTTCTTGTGGAGCCTAGTATCGAGACGTATCAAATGGATGACTCTCTCATTGAAGCTCATATAACACCAAGAACTAAAGCGATTATGATTGTGCATCTTTATGGCCAGTGTGCCTATACAGAGCATGTTGAGGATCTGTGCCGTAATCATGGATTAAGGTTGATTGAGGATAATGCCCAGGCTCATGGATGCATCTTTCAAGGGCGGAGAACTGGGTCGCTGGGAGAAATCGCAGGGCATAGTTTCTATCCTGGGAAAAATTTGGGTGCCTTTGGTGATGCCGGAGCCGTAACTACTAGCAATCAGGCTCTGGCTGAGATGGTACGGATGTTAGCGAATTATGGTTCAAAGAAAAAGTATGTGTTCGAGCGTCTTGGCAGAAATAGTAGGCTAGATGAAATCCAGGCCGCTGTTCTTGCGGTTAAGCTCAAGTATCTTGATGCTGACATAGATTTACGACGCTCAGTTGCCAGAAGTTACCTTGATCGAATTGATAACAATCTAATAACATTGCCGCAGGTTTTGGATTGGAAGGCGCATGTGTTTCACATTTTCCCAGTCCGTTGTGCTAGACGGGATGATTTGCAGAAGTATCTCGAGAATAAAGGTATTCATACTCTTATTCATTATCCTGTTCCGCCTCATAAGCAGGAGTGTTATAAGGAGTGGAATAGCATTAATCTTCCAATTACTGAGAGGATTCATTCTGAGGTATTAAGCCTTCCCATGAGTCCTGTGCTCACAGCGGACCAGGTTGAATTCGTTATCAAAAGTGTGAACTCCTATGGCTAAAATCCAATGTGTTTGCAATGAGTTCGAATATTCTTTCTAAAAAAGAAACTTTCTATTCAAGGAGGGGCTAGATGAAGGTTGTAATATTAGCCGGTGGTTTTGGCACAAGATTATCCGAGGAAACTGTTTTGAAGCCAAAGCCCATGATTGACATAGGTGGCATGCCTATTTTATGGCATATCATGAAGACCTATTCTTATTATGGGCATAATGAATTTATTATCTGTCTAGGATATAAGGGTTACGTGATTAAAGAATATTTCGCAAATTATTTTATGCACATGGCGGATGTGACTTTTGATATGGAGCGCAACACTATGGAAGTTCATAATAAAAAGGCTGAGCCCTGGAAAGTAACACTTATTGATACTGGTTTGAATACTATGACAGGTGGTCGAGTCAAGCGCATTCAGTCGTTTATAAAAGATGAGCCGTTCATGCTTACGTATGGTGATGGTGTGTCAGATGTCGATATATCTGAATTGCTTCAATTTCATCAAAAACATGGCAAAATAGGCACGATGACAGCGGTCCAGCCTTCTGGCCGGTTTGGTGCATTGGAGCTAGCAGCTGATGCTTCGATCCTTTCATTTAAAGAAAAGCCGAAAGGGGATGGTTCATGGATAAATGGTGGTTTTTTTGTTATGAATCCGGGGATATTTGATTATATCGATGATGATAGCGTTGTTTTTGAGCGCAAACCACTAGAGCAGCTGGCAAAGGATAACCAACTTTCAGCCTTTAAGCATTCTGGGTTCTGGAAACCTATGGATACACTTAGAGAGAAAGTGGAACTTGAGGATCTTTGGGTGTCCGGGAAAGCACCTTGGAAGGTTTGGAAATGATCGATATAGCCTTTTGGAAAGGAAAAAAAGTTTTTTTAACTGGCCATACCGGTTTTAAGGGTAGTTGGATTTCAATATTGCTACACAAAATGGGTGCCGAGGTTACTGGCTTTTCTCTTGATCCTCCGACTAATCCAAGTATCTTTGAACAAGCACATGTTACGAACCTCATCCGTGATATTCGTGGCGATATTCGCGATGAAAATGCGCTTTCTCTTGCATTGAAGCAGTCTAAACCAGATATTGTGCTTCACTTGGCGGCTCAGGCGATTGTGCGCGAGTCATATATCAACCCAATTGAAACATATGATATAAATGTGCTTGGGACTGCGAAGGTTCTTCAAGCAGTCCGGGCTGTAGATTCAGTGCGAGCGGTCGTTTGTGTTACCACAGATAAGTGCTATGAGAATAAAGAATGGCTATGGGGTTACCGGGAAGGCGAGGCACTGGGGGGGTATGACCCGTATTCCAGTAGTAAGGCTGGGGCGGAATTAGTCTCGGCCTCATTTCGCAGTTCATTTTTCAACTTAGCTGATTATGGCAAGAGGCATCAGGTAGCACTAGCTACCGCGCGCGCGGGTAATGTTATTGGTGGTGGTGATTACGCAAAAGATCGACTAATTCCTGATATTATCCGGGCATTTCAAAGAAATGAGCTGGTTACCATTCGAAGTCCTGAATCTATAAGGCCTTGGCAGCATGTTCTAGAGCCTCTTCATGGTTACTTATTATTGGCTGAGCGGCTTTACGGGGACTCTGGATACAATTATGCAGAGGCTTGGAATTTTGGACCCAATGATAACGATGCTAAGCCAGTTCTAGATATAGTAAGGCTCATGTCAGAACGCTGGCCGAATTCCCCAGGCTATGCCATTGAAAAACAAAGTGCTACTGTCCACGAAGCAAGATATCTTAAGCTTGATATTTCGAAAGCTAAGGAGCGATTGGGTTGGTTTCCAAAGTGGGATCTTTCTGTTGCTCTTCAGAAGGTTGTGGACTGGTCACTTGCACCAGTTGAACGGGCACGTGAAATAACTATTGAGCAAATTAATGCATTCCTCTATTAAAACTGTTTTATTAACTGGTGCTACTGGGTTTCTTGGAAGTAATTTGCTAAGTGGATTGCTTGCCACAGGGTACAATGTAGTAGTAGTGAAGAGAAGCCATTCTAGAATCGATAAAATAAAAGACTGTCTGAAAGCTACTAAGGTTTATAATATAGATGAATGTGGAATAGAAAAACCGTTTAAGGACAACACGATAGACGCTGTTCTACATGTCGCTACGATGTATGCTAGGGAGTCAACAGCATTCTACGATGTGGTTGATTCGAACATATCTTTCGGGGTTAGATTGCTCGATTTGTGCTCAGATTTTAATGTTAAACTATTTGTAAATACGGATACATTTTCTAATGATGGTGATGTAACCCAGACGTATCTTGGTAGCTATATCTTGTCAAAGAAGCAATTTGCAGAATGGATGTTTTTAAGGAAATTTCGATATAAGACTATTAATTTGAAACTACAGCATATGTATGGTCCAAAGGATGAGACTTCAAAATTCATACCATGGGTTATAACTCAACTTGCAAATGCACCACCGTTCCTGGATTTTACGCCTGGTATGCAGAAAAGAGATTTTGTGTATGTGGAGGATGTGGTAAGTGCATATCTTAAGATTCTTGAATGTTTTGATTCTCTGCCACAGGCTTTTACATACAATGTAGGTACTGGAATCAAAACTACACTAAAAGACATGATTCAACAAATTCGTATTGCTGCAAGTTTCTGGATTACTATTAGTACAGAATTTTGTTTCGGTGCATTGTGTTATCGTGCCGGTGAGAAGTTGGATGTTGAGACTGATATTTCGCCACTAAGAGCCTTGGGTTGGGAGCCTTTGTTCGATATTGCCACTGGTTTATACAAAACAGTGGATTACTATCTGCAGAATCGTTTGATAAAGCGTTGAGAAGGATACAAGATTATTAAGACCAAGAGAACAGCTCTAAATACAGTGGTTCGTTTGGCACAAAGTGTGATTCCAAATATTCTCACGTTGATTTTGAATCATGAAATCATTGCGATATTTGGCTCCGATGTTAATGGAGTGCTATCTACCGCTGCTCAGGTTATTAATTTCTTAGCTCTTTTCGAGGCTGGCTTTACTCTCTCTACAACAGTCGCACTATATGGTCCGTATTTGGAAAAGGATACGGAGACTATTAATAGCATTCTACACAGCGCGAAAGTATTGTATCAAAAAATAGGATTGATTATTTCCTTTATTGGAATAATTATTAGCGTAGTGGTTCCTTTCCTGATATCGAGCAGCTTAAGCAAGCAATTGATAAGTTCTATTTTCCTTATTTCAGTGCTAAATATTAGTCTGACCTTCATGGTAAGTATGAAGTATGGCATAATGTTTTCTGTCTCGCAGCAGGAGTATAAGTTAAATCTAGTAAGTCTTATTTTTCAATCATTATCTCAATTTCTATGTATTGTTTTATTACGCAAGACCTCGAGCATAGTGGTTGTTAGACTCGTTTGGTATCTAATTCCATTTTTAGCCTTGCCGCTCATTTCATTCCTGTTCAGAAAGAACTTTCCTGGCGTAGGCTTTAAATCCAATCATCCAAGTAAACTTGGATTGGCTGGTGCAAAGGATGTTTTTGCACAAAAAATCGCTGTGTTAGTTACAAATAATACTGATTTAGTTATAATTTCAATTTTTTTAGGCACTCAATTTTCCAGCGTTTATTCTGTCTACTATTTTGTCTATGCAGGGTTGAAACAAGTTCTTTTCTCATTTGTTCTAGCTCCATTCAATGCATTCGGGCAATTGTTTGCGGGAAATCAACTTGATACGCTTCGTGCTTCGTATAAGACCTATCAGTTTATATGTATAATGCTAATTAGCATTATTCTTACCACTGGGAATGTACTAATAATACCATTTGTTAAGCTGTATACATCGGGAGTTAATGATGTTAATTATATTGACCTCTCGTTCGCACTTCTTTTTTCAGTCGCAGCGTTTATGGAGCTCGTTTCGAATATAATGGGGGTCGTTGTAAATAGCATTGGATTTTTTAAGAAAATGAAGCCTATCGTTCTCTGGGGAGCTCTTGGAAATGTGATGTGTTCCCTTGTATTAGTGCAGTTTCTTGGGTTAAGGGGCATAGCTATAGGCACGATTTTATCCTACCTTTTTATGAATGGTCTGATAGGGGCTGTGCTTTACCGAGATGCATTAAAAACAGCCAGTGGATATTTCTTGAAATACTTAATTGTCAATATAGGTTTCTCAATTATCCTCCTTTATATTGCTTTACGCTTAACAATGATTATTGATAGTTATCTTGCATTCTGTTTGTATGGAATGTTTGCAGTCATTATCGTTTCCATATTATTCATTTTGCTTAATCTATTCTCGGATCCGAAGGAAATGCGTAATGTTTCAGGGCGTATTAGGACTCTTTTTGTACACCGCTGAGTTTATTCCGCCCGTTATAAAATTGGAGCAAATAAATGAAAAAGCTTAGTATCTGCATCCCTACTTATAATCGGAAAGAAGAATTATCTCAGCTCACAGAAAATTTTCTAATCAAGGCCCTTAATATTTATGGTCATGATATCGAAGTTGTAGTTTCAGATAATTCTGATGTTAGTATTGCTAAGCAAAATGAAGAATCATTGGATCACCGAATAAGATATAGTAAAAATCAAATAAACTTAGGATATTCTGGCAATATTCGACAATGCATACATTTGGCTGCGGGACAATTCCTTTGGATAATAGCTGATGATGATAAAATTCTTTGGGACGGTTTTGTAGAGCTCATGACCTTTCTAATGGCGTCAAAAAATGATATGCCAGATGTAATTTTTGCGCCGATTACAACTAGAACAATTCACGGCGAAAAAGTAGTTATCAATCGATGCACAGATTGGAGATGTAACAAAATGTGCTGTTTCGAAGATGTGCTTGAAAAGGGAGAGTTGCCTTTTCTCTTTATTGCGGGTGGGGTAATTAAAAATGATTTTGAAAATAAAAAACTAAATATTTTTTCTCACGTCGAAAATGATTACTTGCATGTGCTTATGTACTGTTCTCGGCTTGGCAATGCAAGTAAAGTTTTTTTCATGGATGATAGCCTGGTCGAGTATAAAACGAGCGAGACCGTGAGGTTTTCTATTTATAGCATATCGAAATCTATTCGATTTCTTCTTCAATACATTGAAACTAATTTCCACAAGCGAATACGGTATTCGCCCATCTACTCAGAGCATCTTAAATGGTTGTTGTACCATAGGGCTGGTATTTCGAAGGTATATAATGGTAACAGCGATAGGTGGAAGCTGATTAGGTGCTTGCCTGAATACATAAACATAAAAAACATATTTCTTTGCTCTATGCTAATACTACCAAGGGTAGCTATCAAGGCTATGTTTGTTTTATTCTATGCTTGGAAATCGGTTAAGGAAGATAAGTTTCATGGATTTTCTAAATTCCATCGCTCGATAGCTCATTACTGGAAGAGCATATCCTACACTAATAATGCTTCAAAATAACCACTACATGATATTTTGAAATAATGCATTGTGGCAAATACCATTAATTCAATCTCAAATAATGTTATGACAGGGTATGACAGGTATATGGAAAATCCAGCTGTGGCAGGGTCAGAAACAGGAACCTCTAAGCTAAGCAGATTACTGCAATGGTTGGTTCTATTTGCATTTTTGGTATTACTTTTTTTTACAAGTATTTATTTTTCCAGGATGCATACCAATGGTGATCAAGTGCACTATACGAAAGCTTACCGGCTTATTAGCGGCCTTGGTTTTACGGAAGCTCTAAATACTTATAGGCAGATAATTTTTAGTTATGAACCGATGCATTTTTTTATATCTTGGGTTGGCAGTAATCTAGGTTTTGATAAAATCATTCTTATGTCTATACTTAATGTGCTGCTAACTTCACTAGCATACAAGTACCTTAAAGGCAGAGGTTATGCGTACGGACTTATTCTGCTTATACTGCTTACTAACTACTATTTTTTTGTCATTTATTTTACTTTAGAAAAATTGAAGGTCGCTTTTATATTTTTACTGCTATTTCTCTTGATTAGGAAGCGGTTCTGGCTTGCATTAATATCACTTGCTGCCTCCCTTTTTGCTCATTTCCAGATGATTATTCTGGCCGCTCTTCATATAAATGCTGGTTTCTTATCAGCTATTAAGAATGCTACAATGCCTAAGAAAGCTTTTATTAAGATTGCTATTTATATGGCATGTGCTGGTCTTTTAAGTCTACTCTTGTTTCAAAAATACGGATCTTTCATTGGCGCTAAGGTTCAATACTATTTCAATTTTAGTAGGAGTCAAGGTCTCCTGAGTTTACGAAGTGCACTGATTGCTTTTTTTCTTACCTTCTTAGGTGCTGAAAACAAGAAAAAAGTGATATATTATTTTATTGGTCTTTGTATTTGTATTCTTTTCCTCGGTAGCGATAGGCTTAATATGTTTGCTTACTTCGGTTTTTTACACTATATAAATCCTAAGAGAATCATTTCTAAGGTTTCAATTGTCCTTCTGTCTGGTTATTTACTGTATAAGACAATCATGTACCTTAATTTGATTTATTATTTTGGCGGTTAGTAATTAGTTTACTCAGTTGGTGCTGCTTTTTTTTGGTTAGATGGGGAAGGCTTTAATGGACGAAATAACAATAATAGTCAATTCTTGTGACGCTTACGCTGATGTTTGGCCGCCTTTTTTTGCTTCACTGCGAGAAATGTGGCCAGATTTGCGATATTCGATTCTACTCAATACTGAGAGCAAATCCTATTTATATTCGGGATTAAATATTACAACGCTTGGTCCCGATGCCGAATATAGTAATCAGGTTGAGCCGTGGGGGCATCGTTTACTTAGGCATCTAAATTCGATTGATAGTGAATATGTTCTAATGCTTTTTGATGATTACATTGTTGAAGAACCTGTAAATGGTATTAAGATAGAGCAATGTAAGGCTTGGCTTAAGAGCGACGATACCATCGGGGCTTTTTACTTGGTCCAGGGTGGATTCAATCTTACCTTAGATACGCAATATCAGTTGTTTTCCCTTGTTCGGCCACGATCTGATTATATAGTAAATTCAGCCCCTGCTCTATGGAATAAGCATTTGCTCGAATCCTTTGTAGGTAAGATAGATACGCCCTGGGCATGGGAGTATTTTGGCTCGGCTAGAGCATACCGGCAAAATATTAAATTTTATTCTATTAAAGACAAACATTACGAAATATATAAATATCAGTATGAACGAGGCGGGGCTATTCACCAAGGCAAATGGGTAAAAGCAGTTATCGCCCCAGTCATAGAGCGCTATTCTTTACAAATTGATTGTTCAAAACGTGGATTTGACGAAGAGATTTTAAAGAAACGCAAGCCTTCCTGGTACTTTCAGTTTTATCTAACAGGCTGGCGAATGGTTAAATGGGATGTTTTTGTTTTTATAAATAGGGCCTTGTTTAGGTTGGCCAAAAGAATGCTGAGAAAATTGTTTTTGACCAAGTAGAAGCGAGATGGATGTGGATAACTATCAATAGTTAGTGTTTTCTAGGAGAAACTATGGCTGTCTGTGAAAAGGATTCATTTACTTTTGTAACGCTAACATATAATCATAGTGGATATATTATCGAGCATCTTGAGAGTATTAAATATCAAATTGAAAAAAATGGGGAAGACTATAATGTAAGTCTAGTTCTAGCAGACGATCATTCCCACGATAACACAATCGAGCTTGTAAGGCGATGGGTTGCGCGGAATGTGGGTTTATTTGCGAAGGTATCAATTTTTGCGAGCGATAGAAATTCGGGGACATGCGTGAATTACGTCAAGGCACTTGAGGCTGTTGACGCTCAGTGGTTTAAGGTCCTTGCCGGAGACGATGTCTATGCTATCTCTGATATTTTTTCTCTTGTGAGAGAAACTGAGCGATACTCCTTCGTTTCGGGGGTCCCTTTGATACTAGAAGGGCCGGCCTTGCATTTTTCAAAGACTTTAACACTCAATATGATTGCTACGGATGCGATATACCAGAATCATTTTGGGGACGCTATGCGCAACTTTAGCTCCATACATACCCCAAGCCTTGCATATGGACGAACTCTTGTTGATGATGAAAGGATTAAGGAATTCATCAAAAACTATATCTTGGTGGAGGATTTTGCCATGCAGATTAAAGCCTGTGAAGTGAATCCTAACATAAGCTACAAATTGATACCGGAAGTATATGTATATTATAGGCGGACGAATAACTCAGCTTATATTATTAAAAATGATAAATTCCTCGACGACAAGCGAAGGCTTTATAAGTACTTGGCATCGAAGGAATCTTCAATTATAAAGAAGGTTCTTTTGCACAACAGGATTTTTTGCCTTGGGCTTATAAATAAGGCGTTAAAGATGCTTTTTAACCTGAACGCGTATGTATATTTTTGCCTTGTTGCAATCAATGTGTTAAAAATCTTGAGGAAGTATAATTCTGTAAATGTGGATATTGAAATGCATAAAGTTCATTATCAAAAGATTAAGGATGCAGCAGCATGCTTTCTCAATGAAGCCATTCAGGACTGCTCTGCAACCCTAGCGAGTGTGAGATAGAAAAAATTATTTTTGATTAATGGTGGAAGGGGCTAAGGCCCAGTCAATATTAGCTTCAAAGTTACTTTAGGGAGGTACATATGTTCAAGAATAGAATACTTTTGATCACTGGAGGCACCGGTTCTTTTGGTAACGCTGTGCTCGACCGTTTTTTGGGCACTGATATTGGCGAAATTCGCATTTTTAGCCGTGATGAGAAAAAGCAGGATGACATGCGGCACAAATATAAAAATGATAAGATTAAATTCTATATTGGCGATGTACGGGATTACGATACAATTCATTCTGCCATGCGTGGTGTAGATTATGTTTTTTCTGCTGCTGCACTCAAGCAAGTTCCGTCTTGCGAATTTTATCCTTTAGAAGCAGTGAAGACCAATATAGAAGGAACTGCTAATACAATTGAGGCAGCCATAACTTGTGGGGTGAAGCGCCTTGTAGTTTTATCTACGGATAAGGCTGTCTATCCTATCAATGCAATGGGTATGTCAAAAGCCCTTATGGAAAAGGTTATGGTTGCTAAATCGCGCAATATTGAACCTGAAAAAACCAGAATGGCCGGAACGCGCTATGGCAATGTCATGGCATCTCGTGGTTCGGTAATTCCGCTTTTTATTAAGCAAATAAAGAATAATCAGCCAATAACCATAACTGATCCTCATATGACCAGGTTCATGATGTCATTACCGCAGGCTGTAGAGCTTGTACTTTTCGCGTTCATGAACGCTACCCAAGGCGATATTTTCGTACAGAAAGCTCCTGCCGCGACAATAGGAGACTTGGCTCAGGTTTTACGCACATTGCTAAATGGCAAAAACGAAATAAAAGTTATAGGCACACGTCACGGTGAAAAGTTGTATGAAACGCTTCTTGCCAAGGAAGAAGCTGTAAAAGCGGTTGATATGGGCGATTATTATCGTATCCCAGCCGATACCCGCGATCTTAATTATGGCTTGTATTTTGATAAAGGTGATCGTCGCATCGAAGCAATAGAAGAATATAATTCACATAATACTACCAGACTGGATCAACAAGCTTTAAAAGAACTTCTACTGAACTTGGATTATATTCAAAAGGCACTTAAGAATGAAGAAGGTGAAGGCGTATGACTACGGTTCTTGTTACTGGTGCCAAAGGCTTTATCGGCAAGAATCTATGCCTGGCATTAAAAAGAGACCCAGATATTTCCTTGTTTGAATACGATGTTGATTCCGAAATAAGCATTCTAGAGGATGCGGTTGGCAAAGCGGTGGTTATATTTCATTTGGCTGGAATAAACAGACCAGAAAAGGTTGAAGATTTCGAGGTTGGAAACCATGGTTTTACAATAACATTACTTGATTTGATAAAAAAATCCGGTAATAAGCCGGTTATTGCTATCACTTCGTCGACGCAAGCTTTACTGGACAATCCTTATGGTGCTTCAAAGCGGTTGGCCGAAAACGAGATATGTGCATTCGGGCAGGAATCAGGAGCGCCGGTATATATATATCGGCTTGCGAAT
>Ga0209727_1001579_pt1 | contig 18229 bp, 17 predicted proteins | sample RifGroC1_FD_183995 | JGI IMG/M metagenome (GOLD analysis project Ga0209727, IMG submission 183995) | Groundwater microbial communities from Rifle, Colorado, USA - Groundwater C1 (SPAdes) (version 2) | ecosystem: Environmental > Aquatic > Deep subsurface > Groundwater | place: Rifle, Colorado...
CCACTTGTAATGAACGGCGGGACCCGAGGAACAACCACATTCCAGCAATTTGGTTACTTTTGAAATCATGCCAGATATTAATGGAGGGTTTGAGATCTATCATAGAATTCTTCGGGAGTATCTCTTTTTAAGCCTAAACTAAAAAAATATGCCAAACGTTATAGATTAAATGTCGCTTTTTCAAAATCGTTAATATATGCAACCGTAGTGTAAGCTTAGCAAGAATTTTTTAGCAATCATGCTTTTGAACTATATCACAAATTTTTACCGAGCATTGACCTAAGCCAAACAATCATCTGATAAAAAGACTCAAATTTAACCTTTTGGAAAATAAGCATCAAATCGACAAGCATCCCCTAACCATTGATGATCAGGATGTTGTTCAGCGAGATAAACTGCATGGCGTGGTCGTTTAACAATTACTCTTTTTGCAATTTTCTTAGCTAAATCGAGTAGTTGATCACCCAAATCCATTTCACCATCTTCGGGTAATAACATATGCAACAACTGCATTTGTTTTTTGACTTGTGCCTGTTTTTTTATCGCTTGCTGATTTTGATCACGCTGGGGAAACATCGGATCTAGATAAACAACATCTAGATATTCACCTTTCTGTGCTAACTCATTTAAATAGCAATTTGAGTCTGCATGTATAAGTTGAATGCGCTGCATAGTGGCTTGTAAAAAGGGGTCTCTTTCCGCTTGCGCCTTAGCATATTCGAGTAATACAAATAAAATTGGATGTCGCTCAATTAAGCGTACATTGGCACCCAAATGTGCCATAAGCAAGCTATCGTGTCCCAACCCTGCTGTAGCATCAATAAGTGTTGGTTTCTCTCCAAGTTGGCATGCCCTCGCTATCATTTCTGATTTTAAACTTGCTCTTTTTAAACGAGGAATTTCAGCACACCAATCGGGCTGCATTTTCATGCCATTTGCACTGAGACTTAAACCATCTTCATCCAATACCAATGCCATATCAGGATTCAAACGTAAAAATCTTGAGTTAATTTTCTCTACAACATGACCCTCAAGTTTTACATCTAGTTCAGCAAAACGAGCTTGAAGTTGCTGAAATGAGTGTTCATATTCTGCTTGATACCAACATATCATCCTCATTACCAATGCACCCAACCTGTCCACCATGTTGCAAGGATAAATACCCCAAAACCGATACGATAATACGCGAATGCCGTAAAATCGTGTTTAGAAACATATCGAATCAAGGCACGGATCACGATCAAAGCAGAAATAAAAGCAACCACAATCCCAACTGCAAGTACTGCTAAATCATTACTATGTAAATCATTTCGCATTTTATACATATCGAGTAAACCTGCACCCATCAGTACAGGGATCCCTAAGAAAAATGAAAATTCAGCAGCAGCTTTACGTGATATCCCTAAAAATAAAGAACCAATTATCGTTGAACCCGATCGTGAGGTACCAGGGATCAAAGCAAAACATTGAATCAGTCCAATCAACGTTGCTTGTTTAAACGTCAAATCATCCACTTCAGAACTGACAACTAAATGCTGGCGTCTTTCCGCCCAAAGAATGATAAAACCACCAACGATTAAAGCGATAGCAACAGTAATGGCATTAAATAAATACGCTTTAACCACATCACCAAATGTTAATCCAATGATCACAATAGGAATTGAAGCAATAATTAAATTTAGGCTTAAACGTCGACCTTGCTCCTGACCTTTCATTGCTCCAATCAAAGCACCCCATAATTTGCCCCAATACTCATAAATAACTGCAGCAATCGCACCGATCTGAACTGCAACGGCAAACATATCTCTTTTTTCTACAGTCCAAAAATCTAGCAACTGTCCAGACAAAATAAGATGACCTGTACTTGAGATGGGTAAAAACTCTGTTATGCCCTCAACCAATCCCATTATGGCTGCTTTAAATAGCAATAAAAGATCCATAACTCACCTTAATTTGGTTTACCCTGATCAGCAATTTTTTTCCACGCATCATCACGTAAATAAACTGGCAAGGCATGTTCTGCATCAACCCATTTTTGTTGAGTTGCATAAACTCGTGCGATGGTTGCGATATCGTGCGCAGTTGCTTTGATATCAGCAACAGTTTGATTTAAGGTTTTAGATTCATCTTCTTGCATAAATTCTATGAGAGTTGAACCTGAACCAATTGGTGTAAACTTACAGTATTCACTAGCACGCTCATAAGCTAATAGTTTTTCTTCATCGATTGCTTGCATAATACCAAACTGATCTAAGCTGTAATTCGCAATGTACACTTCTTGCATTCGTGCATCTAAAACAGCAGAAACTTGTTTCAAACCCGTTAATCGATATGCTGCTTGAGCTAAAGCTTGTAAAGTGGAAACAGGTATAACTGGCAAATCATGCGACCATGCTAAAGCTTGTGCAACTGCAGCATTGATGCGGACACCACTAAAAGAACCAGGACCTCGGCTAAATGCAATTGCTGTTAAATCAGAAAGTTGTGTCTGAGTCTGAATTAAAGCCTGCTCTGTTAAAGGCAAAATGGTTTGAGTTTGTGCCTTTGTTCGCTCATCCAACTGAAAATAGAGTTCTTGTGTGTCATCAATTAGTGAAACTGAACACTGCTCATTTGCAGTTTCCAATGCAAGCAACTTCATGCAAAAACCTTGGTATAAAAGAGATGAAAAACGTCGAGTATCATACTCCACTCAGACATCATAGGCGAGCTGTTCTATTTTTATGGATACAAAAAAGCCAAGCATTCACTTGGCTGAGTTCATATCAATTAATCTAATGTGTTTTAGAAATTAAACGCTTCTAAATTTAGGAAGTTTTTAAAATGCTCGGCATAATGTAAGGCACTCATTCGTAGTTTAACCGCACCTTCATCATCTACAGTTTTAACTATTTTACCAGGTGAACCCATTACGACAGAATTATCAGGGATCACTTTACCTTCTGGAATTAAAGCGTTCGCACCAATAATACAATTCTTACCAATCACAGCATTATTTAGAATCACCGCATTAATACCAATTAAAGAATTATCACCGATGGTACATCCATGTAACATCGCCTGATGGCCAATCGTAACGTATTCACCAATATTCAATTCAATACCAGCATCTGTATGCAAAACAGCGTTCTCTTGAACATTCGAGTAATTACCGATTCGAATTAAACAGTTATCTGCTCTAACGACAGCACCAAACCAAACACTCACTTCACGCCCTAATTCGACCTGACCAATCACAGTTGCTGTCGGTGCAACCCAACCATCCCAAGGTTGTTGAAGCGCTTTAGGAGTAAATTCTTTATATTTGTACATCATTTTTTAAAACTCTACTTTTCAAAGTGAAATTAAAACTTAGCTAGACCAAAATTAGGTGGATTAACTAGAAATGGCCATTTTTTTTGATAGCCTAAACCGTATTGGAATAATGAAACGAGCATTCTTGCGGTGAGACCCCACACGACCTCACTTTCAATAAGGTAAAGGAGGAGCATCGATTAATTGTTTTAATGGTACAAAGAAAATACGATCAATTTCTGAGGGCTGTGCAATAAGGTTTACTTCCGCAGGGATTAAACCAACAATTGGTTTAACAGACAATCCACTCCGCGCTCTTTGAATCGGTAAATCACCCAATAATTTAACATCGAAAGGATTTAGTGCAGTTTCCTCTTGAGCCTCACGTAAAGCAACAACAATATTGCTTGTATCGCTAGGATCACGTTTACCACCTGGAAAAGATACCTCACCTGCATGTTGAGATAAATGAATTGAACGACGTGTCAATAAAACTCTAGGCTGAGTCTCCTGCGTAATTGCAATTAAGACTGCTGCATCAGCTTGTTGAATTCGTTTGGAAAATCGCAACCGTTGTTCTAATAGCTGTATTAACGATCCCTCTTCCATGCTACTCATCCCTCTTTGAATGCTTTTCTTATCCACCAACATCATAGCCGAAATTTTACTGAGGAACATAGCTGATCCTAATGCGAATTCATAAAAATTCAGTTATGCTGAGTTATCTCTAGGATTGATGATAATTATGAGCTTTTGTGTAGCGTGTGGACATCAAACTGAAGCAAAAATTCCATTAGGTGATCATAAAACACGTCTTGTATGTACAAATTGTGGCAATATTCATTATGAAAATCCCAAGGTTATTTGTGGTGCTTTAGCCCTATGGGATGACAAAGTTTTACTGTGTCGACGAGCAATTGAACCGCGCTATGGGTTATGGACCTTACCTGCTGGTTACATGGAATTATTTGAAACTATGGAACAAGGTGCGGCTCGTGAAACACGTGAAGAAGCGGAAGCAGAAGTCGAAATAGAACAACTTTATTGTATGTACAATATTCCGCGTATTGGACAGATATACGTATTATTCAAAGCACATATTAAACAAGGTTTCTTTGGAGCAGGTGAAGAAAGTATTGAATGTCGTTTATTTGAAGAACATGAAATCCCATGGTCTGAACTCGCATTTCCAAGTGTTGAACAAACATTGAAACACTATTTTTCTGATCGTAAATCAGGAACATTCACAACTCATCTAGAAACGTTGGGTACTCGTTTAGACCATACGGGTTAAAAAAAAGACCGCTTAACGCGGTCTTTTTTATATTACGACTTAACTTTAATTGCCTTACATGCTGGGATAGATTGATCTGCAATCTTAATACTTACCGAACCAGAGAAACGTTTCGCTAATTCACGTTCTTCTGCTGTAGGAGCTACGTATTTATTTTTTTCCTCTGTGGTCAAATCATCATATAAACGATTATATACATCTACAAAATATGCATAAGTATTTGACCATGTCACTGTATTATTTGAGAAATTCGTTAAATTAATGCCCGTTGCTTGACCTGCAAGAAGGTTATTGATATTGATTTTCGCCCCAGTGCCTGCAGTTACGTTCAAGCCAAACATTACTCCATTGATATTTCCAAACTTAGGATTAGACAATATCGCTCTCACACTGATTGATTTATCATTCGTTGAAAATAATGTCGCTCCCGTTGTACCAATTCGGAACTGTTTTTGATCATTACTATCTGTGATTGAACCATCACTATTCACTGTCTTCACACTGCCACAAATACCAGACATATCTGTAGCTGTTGAATTCGCTTTGATATCTGTACGAATATCACCATCTTCATCAATGACAATTCCTAAATCAACTGGAGCTAGGTTTGCTTCATTGCTGAATCTGAATGTTAAAGTAGCATACAAAGGGAAGATATATTGCTGATTTGATGCAACATTATTTCTAGTTTTAAAAATGTCTTTAGCTAAATAACTCGAAGGATTAATCTTAACAATATCAACAGTTCCATTATAGTTAGTACTTGATATAGCCTGTTTCCATAAACCAAGATGAGTTGTGTCAACGGTATCCGTATCTTTGGCTTTAATCAATTGTTTATAAAAGTTAGTTGTACCAGGTATAGTATTTCTATTGATTAGCTTACCTTGATATATCAATAAGTCTTCAGCTGAATTATTTTCTGAAATTTTAAAACGTAAAGGTTTATTTGTATTTACTTGCATATTGATCGGATCAAGCCAATCCTTTTGCGCATCTACTTGTAATTTAATTGGTTTTACCTTTGTAATCAAGGTAATTGGAGCAACAACCAACCCATTCGTTATAGTTGCAGCTCCCTTCCATTGTTGACCATTACCGATTGTATATCCCTGTCTATCAGATAATAGAAAAAAACTTCCCATTGAATGCAATAGATTAGTGTCATTATCTACGCATTTTGAAGTCAATTCTTTATTACAACCGAAGAACCCATCTGGGCGGAAATTATTAACACTTGTACTTTCACCACCAGCTTTATATGCCGGTAAATCAGCTTGCCAAACACCCGTGTTAACCAAGTTTAAAAGACGAATTAATAGAGCATAGGCTTGGTCGTCAGAAACTTTTGATACATCTAACCAAGGTTGTAAAAGTGTAATATATTCGCCAGACAATAATTCATTAACACCAATATCTTTAGTGACATTCACTAATAAATCTTTCTTCTCTTCAGTAAATTCTATCGGTTGTATATCTCCAACTACATTGTCATTTCTTTCAACGCCCAGACTATGCATAATTCGAATCAGCGCAACAGCAACTCGAATAGTTTCATCATTTTTATCAAGAGAATTTGGCATCTTGCCAGTTAATGCCGTAGCGAAATCTATTAATCGAATATGTGGAAGAGTTGCTGTTTTTAACTTAGAAATTGTATCTAACTTAATCGTACCAAGGTTGATTTTTCGAGCTGAAGAACCTTGAATATAAAAACTTGCTTCATCCCCTAGCTTACATGCTCCAGTAACAATATTACCGTCTAATTTAGTCGCAAAATGATTGATTTTATCCGTACTACAATCAAAATTTATTCCAGAAACAGGATAATCAAGCACAAATTTCAGACAATCACTTGCTGACACGTCACAACTTGTATTAGATGTAACACCATCAACGCCTTGGTTTGGATCTTCATTTATTTTAGCACTTTCACCACCACAAGCTGTCATCATTGCAGCAATTATAGATAGGCTTAATGGTAATATCGTTTTTTTATTCATACTAAAATTCATCCTAATATTTACTGTATAACAGAGATTTTTATCTGTCCTTGATTTGAAAGCTCTTGTTCTGGTACATCAACTGCTGAGGCTAATGGTGTCATCATTACATAGTGTGCTGTTTCTGGGACACGCAATACACCTTGAATAGCAGCATGCTTGAATGTTGTTTCATGTACAGTTTCATTTTTGAAACCACTTACACCTTCTTGGATACAACCTTTTTTATCTAAGAAGATAACAAGTGGCCAATAATATACTGGTTTATTATTACTGGAAGCATAGGAATCAATCTGAATATATGTAATCGGATTGTCTAGTTCAACTAATTCGTATTCAAATTTCTCTTTTAGAGGTTTTCTTGGCCATAAACCAATATCTTTATTAAGACTAAGCTTTTTAATTGATTTTGTATAATTTTCAACAAAACAACGATCTTCTTCAAATGCTAATGCTAAGTCTTCTGGTGTTAATCTTACATAATTTGTAGAAAGTGTAATCGCTTTACTCGACTCGATTGGGCGACTCATTATGCGATCTAACATTGAGCGACTAACCCCTTTTTTACGCTCAATAGTTTCTAAACGTCCACTCCCATCAGGCATAGTATAAAAACGCTTTTTCCCTTCTAGATTAAATTCTTGACCTTCTAAATATTCATTATTTACATATGACACACCATCTATACTGGTAAAACCATCTTTTTGCTGTGCAGATGTATTGGACTCTTTTTTCAGTTCTTTATTATTGATTGGAGTAACAACTTTTGAATCTTTTTCTTTTTGATTTATATCTTTAGTCTTTAGTTTTTTAGATTCTAATGTTTGAACAGATTTCAATTCTTGTGACAATGGAATCTCAATTGTAAGTGTCTTTTGGGACTCAACATTTTGCTCAACAATTGCTGGTTCAATCTTTTCTATTTTACGCGTATTACTTATGTCACTCTGGATATTTCTATTTTGAGAGTTAGACAGTTTTACTGGCGTTTCGACTTTATTTTCAATAATTTTATTGGGTAAGGTCGATTCTTTCTCAATATTTCTAACCTGAGATTGAAGTTGTTGTGAGGTATCCTTTTTAGGCACAATCATTGGGCGTCCATCTGGGCCAATGATTGTATAGAACCCATCTGCATACACATTTTGTCCAGACACTATGCTAATACCAATCATTAGCATAGCGTATTTAGACATTTGAATATTTTTCTTAAGCATTACCATCTAGTTCTATAATTAATACCAAGTAAAGTGACTTTGGTATTTGTTTTAATATCTAAACCTGCGTACGGATTCAGTAAGATATTATCTACACCCGTTTTGTTCGCAAGGCTACTTGTATTGGCTGGAATATCATCGCGACTACGTAAGAAACCAATAGATAAATCTAAATCTGTATCTTGATCAAAGCGATAGCCTACACCAAGCCCAAACAATTGTGCGTTGTTGATCGGAACCATTGTATTTCGCTTATCATCAGGAATAGAACTTGTCCGTGGTTCATAACCGATACGTAGCTTTAAACGATCCGTGGCAGAATATTCAAAACCAATCCCCCAACGCCACGAAGATTGGAAATTTAAAGGTAATGCTAATGAACGATCAGTAACATCCCCAGATAATAATTTCGCGACTTTTAATAATGATATTTGTCGATCAAATTCAAATTTAAACTTATCCCATGCTGAGAAATCAGTCCAACCAATATCGAAATTCATTTGTAAATCTGGAAATATTTTGTATTTTATTCCTGCTTTAAAATGCTGAGGATATTTAAAATCCATCGCAACAAGACCAGATTCGATATTAGGTACAAATCCTGGCAAACCCAAAATTGCAGCAAGAATTTGTCCTGTAGCTGAAGAGTTTAATCCAGCGATTAGTTCTTGAGAAGCGTTCGCATTATTTATAAGGTACTTCCCTTTTAGACGCATTTTAGCCTCGCTTTGGTAAACCATACCAAAACTAAAATCATCTGTAGGTTCCCATAGCACACCTAAATTATAACTGGGACTCAAAGACTGTTCTAAGGATACATCTAAAGCACCCAATTTATTAAATGGATTTAGGCCCTCTTGAGCATTACAAATACCAAATAACAGTAAGTCAGTAATAATATCGCCATTATCTTTAAATGGACCACACACCACTTCATCGACCATACGCAACACACCAATCATCTCATTGGGGAAACGTAAATCTGTCTTCATCGCAATCGCTTGATAAGACATACCAAAAGAGGCGCCAATCGCTAAGTGATCATTCACTTGATATCCAAATGAAGGAGAAAGATAGGTAATACGTTCTAAAGCAACTTGTTGCCCCATGAAATTACCAGGATTACCACTTTCGGCACCAAAGCCAGCTACAAGTGGCGCATAAACTGCTGTTGCATAGGTAACTTTAGAACCAGGAGGTTTATAGGCTATACCCGCTGTCGGAGCTGCTAAAGGTGCATTAGGACCAAGATCAACAATTTTCTTGAGTACTGGAACATAAATACTGGCATATTCCACATCACCAGAAACAGTGCCTTTAAAATCTGTACAGATTCCTGTATCAACTTCAGGTCCATCATTACAAACTAAAGGATCATCTGAATAACCAAAAACGTTGTAACCTGCAGGTGCGGTAAAATCTCTTTTAATTGCAAAGTTCGCAAGAATACCTTGAACATCAGTTTGCAAACCATCGATTTTAGCAAGAGCAGCTGGGTTAAAATGAACGGCACTAATACCTGGTGGATCTGCGGTAACAGCATTTCCAAGTGACAAAGACCTAAGATCTACAGATAAGTCTTGACCCAATTGTGCATGAGTAAAATTCGAAAGTCCCGCGACTAGAATACCTATCGTTAAAGGACATAACTTAGGATATTTCACCATTGTGTCTCCTTAACGTAGTTTTTTACCAAAACCAATAATATCTAACGGGAATGAAAGTCCTAATGAAACATCTGGTGCATCTTCTGTTAAACCAATTCCAACAGTTCCATTCACGATTGTTTCTGGGGATACACGTACACCTAAAGCAAAAGAAAGAGTGGAACTACTTTGATCAGCTGATTTAAAACTTTCGCCTTCGCTAAAATAAAATTTAGCACCAGTATTAAAGCTTTGTTGATAAGACATCGTTAGAGATACATCGTAATTGAACGAGTAAGCAAAACCAAAAGCAAAACCACCACTTAAACCAGGGTCAAAACTTTCTAAGGTACGACTACCACGTAGTTGGTTTAGACCTGTCTCTTTGAGACCATAATTGGCTGAAACTGATGTAAATAAAACAACTGGATCAATATATTTACGTGTACTAGCACCAACTCCTACAGAGTAGTAGCCCTTACCTGTTGATAACTCATCAATTCCAATTTCATATGGGCTATCACCCGTTTTGGTCGATAAACTACCAAATAAAACTAAAGGTAGTCGCCCTTGTTTAAGTGGAAAAGGTTCCCAACGTGCACCAAATGATAAATCCCCCAAGCCTGCTGCAGTTTCATCTTGTAGTAAGTCTTTTTTTGCGATGAATGGAACAGATGCTGATAAAGTTAAGTTATCTAGTAAGCCATATTGAACTGTAAAAGTATTGGTTAATGTATGATTTGCATCTTCTTCAACACGAAGCCGAGCTAAAGTACTCGTACTATCATCAGTCGCTAAGTCAAGGCGACTATCGCGATAATAGGTATAGTCAATATCATAATAAGATGAGAAAACACCTTTTTTGATTAAAGAATACTGACGTTCATTTGAAGTGAATACTTCTTGTAAATTAGTTTCCTTAGTTGCATCACCTTCTTGCTTCTGCAAAGCATTTGCAGCTTCACTTGCATCATTTGCAGGAGTGGTAGATGTAGCTTCAGCTACAACTGGTGTACTTTGTGTTGCCGACTCATTGATTTGAGTCTGTTCTACATTCGCAACTTCAGTTTGGTCTTCAGCATAAAGGGTCGTCGCTATAGCACTTAAACTTAATGCTAATACACTCACATTCATCCATTGATTGTTCATTATGACATCCTACATCTATTAAATTCTGAGATTATTTACGCTTATAGTACATACGCATGTATGTAGTGATCGGTTTATTGTAGTTCTCTGAGTTTGGATCAGCATCAAGTACCCTACGCATTGTAGAGGCTTTATCAGCAAGTTTCTCAAACTTTTGCGTAGGGAATTGAATTTCAGCCAAAGCATATCGATTGACTGTAGCATCATCTACGTGGCGCATATCTTCATCTTTTAACGCCAATAAGTCCTTTCGATATTGTCCAGGAACATCTACGATAAATAAGGTATTGTTATCCCATACTTCTCGAAATCGAGTTTCATCAAAACTTATATTTCCAAGAGCTGGATCTGCAACATACACACGCCCATCTTTATAAGCTTTATAAACAACAAAATGCTTAAAACCTGCATAAGTTATCGGGACAATAGCTGGTTGCTTTAAAGCTGCTAAATCAGAGAATTCGCCACGATATCCCCCACTATTTAGACCTAAAGCCGCAACAAATCTCTTCATATCAAGTAGGGAGAAACTTCTTCTTTCAATGATTCGTTGATATTCACCGTACTGAAGCAAGCCACTCATCGTTTGCTGTTCAGTTAGCTTTAAACCACCGTATCCATTTAAAAGTGTCGTCAATGCCGCCGAACCACAACTATAGTCATATGCTTGACGTACGATGCCTCGAAACTGATCTTCAACTGCTGGCTTTATAACAACCGCTTCTCGATGATTACGAGTAAATGAAGAATTCCTAGAATCCAAAGTTTCAGTATAATAAACTGTTCCTTCAGGTTTTTTTTCTATTTCAAAGGCTTGCGTTGTAAAGTAATACATCAATGCAGAGCCTAGAGCTATCTCTAACATAATTCTCTTTTCTTAACAGCGGCATGATTTGCCTTATTCATTTTATTCTTAGCGTCACTGACACTACTTCCCTGTGTGATGAAGATACCGTTTTTTATAAAAAAAAACAGCTTTTTTTTAGCTTTTTTTGATGAAATGTTATTTCTTTTACATATCTTCGTGTATTTCAAAGGAAATATGTAACGACTTCACTTTCAAATAGAAAATTAATATCTAGATTAAAACCACTTTTCTTTAAAGATTAAAAAAAGCGCAATATATGCGCTTTTTTTAATCAACAAATCAACTTAGTAACCAGCGATTGTAATCGTAGTTTGGCCAAGTTTAAGACCTTGAACTTCTACATCACCAATTGAAGCATTTGTAGAACCAGTCGCAGCAGCACCTAAACGTACAGCTTTAACGTATACATCATTACCAGCTGTGCTGTTGTTCTTAATTTCTAAACCAGTGCTTTTAACTGAGATACCTAAATCAACATCAATTGCACCGCCACCAGCACCACGAACATGTAAACCATCAAGATAGATCTGACCACCACCAGCAGCATCATTGATACCTAGGTTAGTGATGTTAAGACCGCTTAGAGAAGATTTAACAAGAACCATAGCACCTTGTGGAGTAGCACCTAATTGTACGTTAGCTGCAACTTTACCCATATCCAATGTTAAACCAGTAAGGATTTGGTTCTCAGTTCCTGTAGTACCACGACGGATATTAGCAGTAGTTAAATCAGGAGCTGCACCAGAAGCACCAACACTGATTGCACCAACTTTAACTCGAAGTGCTGCAACATTAGCACCGATATTTAGGAATGCGCCGCCACCACCATTAAGTGTAGTACCAGCATCAGTATCAATTTTTAAATTAAGTAAGTTAGTTGATGCAGTGCCATCAAAGTTATCAGCACCAGCAGTAGCTTGAAGACCTAAACCAGCAATATGAATCGCACCAGCAGTTGCTTGACCGCCTAGATTTACACCATTAAACGCAGCAGTAGTAGCTAAACCGTCGTTATCATGTACAAACAGATCAGTTACGTAGATACCTCTCATCGAAGCAGTAGTAGGCGTTGTACCAGTCATAAAGGCTTCTAAATCAGCATTAACACCAGCACCAATACCAATATTGATACCATCTTGACCAGTAGCAGAGCTAAGTGCAGCATCATCCATCGCTTGCATAGCCATTGCATTAGCGCTAATCGCCATTGAAGAAACTAAAGCTAGTTTAGTAAACATTTTCATTGAGCACTCTCCCAAGAGCATTTATTTTTTGACTTACACTACTCTAAACTGTCCACTGTTGTTTTTTTCTTAAATGACAACTTGAACTTCCGATCCTTGAGTAGTTCGCTTAGCAAGTACTAAATTACCTGTTTGTTATTTTATGTTCAACTCCTGTTAACCGCTTTTTAGTAATAAACCGATAAACGGCATAAAAAATACACTACTGCATTACAACTCATAGTTAGCAATAAGATTGTGAATTATCTGTATATTTATAAGACCATTTTTTAAAAAACAAGTATACATTTCTCTCAGTTCTCCATTTATCTGAATGGATAAGATATTTACATAAATGTTAACAATGACACTTTTTGCCATTTTTATGCATTTAAATTACTGATAGTGACAATTTTTATGAGATGAATCACAATTACTGTTTAAATGATTTTCGAATTACAACCTGTTTTTGAAAAATTCCGATGATTTCTCACTATTGTAGTACAATTATTTCTTATAATTTGCATGTGTTATTTTCAAGTTTATGAGCCAGTTTAAGCAAAAACTCAATATTTCATCTCTATCAGTCTCTGAAATTCTATTTCAGTTGAGAGAGTTAATTGGTTTGGTTTATTTGCATGATCAAAACTCACCTATTATTAGTTTTTTGCCAAAACATTATTTAATCTTCGAAAATTCAACATCACAACAATTCACTCAACTTGAGTTAAACCAATACCATCAAATTACGCATCCTTTATCGATCATCAATTTTGCTCAGTTTAGCAAAAATCCAATATCAGCCATCGAATCCATGTCTTTTAAAGGTGGATACATCGGCTTTATAAGTTATGACTATTGTTCAAACTTATGCGTTAAAACTGCTATGCGCTCTCAACCCAGTCTTTTTTTAGGTGAATATTCAAGTTATCTCAAATATCATAATGGTGAATGGTATTTCTATGGCAATGAAAAAAATTCAGTAAACACCTATAATTACATTCTATCCCTTTTGTCTAAAAATAAATCAGATCAACTAGAATCATTATCTTTACAGGATCAATGTACACCTCGCTGGTCTAAAACCAAGTATTTACAAGCATTTAGCAAAATTCAAGACTATATTAAAGCTGGTGATTGTTATCAAATAAATTTAACTCAAGAGTTTACAGCAAAAGCGAAAGGCTCCTTACTTAGTAAATCAAATGATTTTTGGCAATTAACTCATGCACCATATGCAGGCTATGTAAAAATTAATGAATTCGAACTTTTAAGTTGTTCACCAGAGCTATTCATTGAATTTGATAATAAAAATAAAATTAAAACTCGACCAATCAAAGGCACCATGCCAAGACACCAAGATCCTGAACAAGACCTTATTTCAAAAGAAAAGTTAACAAATTCAAAGAAAGATCAGGCGGAAAATGTGATGATTGTGGATTTACTAAGAAATGATTTAAGTGTTTATGCAGAAACTGGTTCAGTAAAAACAACAAAATTATTTGAAATTGAAAGTTTTAATCAAGTTCATCATATGGTGAGTGAAATCACCGCGACATTAAAAGAAGAAGTTAATCCGATGCAAATGTTGCTATCAGCACTTCCAGGAGGCTCAATCACAGGGGCACCAAAGATTCGCGCAATGCAAATTATCGATGAGCTTGAAGAATCTCCACGCGGTGCCTATTGCGGAAGTTTAGGATATTTTAATTACGATGGTACAGGTCGCTGGAATATTTTAATTCGTAGTATTCAAAAAAATCAGGACAATCTTTCGATTTGGGCTGGTGGTGGAATTACTATCGCATCTGATGCGGAAGCCGAATACCAAGAATGTTTTGATAAAGTTTCTGCCATGCTTGATCTACTCAATACATGGCAGAAATGAAATACACTACTTCAAAATTAACTTATCAGCATTTCTAATGTATCAACTAGGCGCTGATTTTGTTCATCAGTACCAATCGTAATACGCAAAAATTGATTAATTCTTGGTTTGTTGAAATAGCGAACAATAATACCTTGCTCACGCAATTTTTCTGCAAGTTGTGCTGCATCGTGTAGGGAGTGTGTAGCAAAAATAAAGTTTGCTTTTGAAGGTAAAACATTAAAACCTAGCTCAGTTAGGTTAGCTACCAATTTTTCACGACTTGCAATGACTTTTTCACATTGTTCTTGAAAATAGTCTTGATCTTCAAAAGATGCTACAGCTGCAGCAATTGCAAAACGGTCAATTGGGTATGAATTGAAACTATTCTTAACCGCTTCAAGTGCAGCAATCAAATGGGCTTGTCCAATTGCAAATCCAACACGTAATCCAGCCAGTGAACGAGATTTGGAGGTTGTTTGACATACAACCAAATTCTCATAACGACTTACAAGTTCAACCGCTGATTTTGCTCCGAAATCTACATAAGCTTCATCAATAACTATCACACGATTTGGATTAGCTTTTAACAATTGTTCAATTTTGTCCAAATCTAATGCAATACTCGTTGGTGCATTTGGATTAGTGATAATGATGCCACCATTTTCCTGTTCATAATCTGAAATATCTATTTCAAATTTTTCATTCAATGGAATTTGCTTTGTTTGAACACCAAAAAATTGACTATAAACTGGATAAAAACTATAGGTTATATCTGGATATAGAATTGGTTCTTGCTGAATGAAAAATGCTTTAAAAATATGAGCAAGCACTTCATCAGAACCATTTCCTACGAAGACTTGGCTAACATCAACATTTTGTTGTTTAGCGATTGCTTGTTTTAAAGCCGTAGCATCTGGATCAGGATATAAACGAAGGGCATCAGCTTGATGAGTCAAAACAGCTTGCACTGCATCAACCACTTTTGGTGATGGTGGATAAGGATTTTCGTTTGTATTCAGTTTCAATAAATTCTGTATTTTTGGTTGTTCACCAGGTACGTAAGGCTCTAAATCACGAACCTCAGGACTCCAAAAACGCATTTGTTCAAGTGTAAATGCCATTTTATATACTCTCAAAACTCTCTAAAAAGGGACTTTATCAGCCCCCTATATTCGTGGGTTAGCTATTGATAACGATAACGAGCTGATCGAGCATGTGCATCGAGATTTTCTTCCACCGCCAATATGTCTGCTGCTTTTGCTAAGGTTTTGACACCTTCTTTTGAGCACATAATTAAGCTTGAGCGTTTCTGAAAATCGTAAACACCAAGCGGTGAGGAAAAGCGAGCTGTACCAGATGTTGGTAGGACGTGATTAGGCCCCGCACAATAATCACCTATTGCTTCAGGAGTATAGCGCCCCATGAATATTGCGCCCGCATGACGTATTTCTTGACTCATCAACTCTGCATCATCTAGACATAACTCTAAATGCTCAGGAGCAACTCGGTTGATAAGATCAACTGCTTCTGCACGATTCTTCACAAGCACTAATGCGCCACGATTTTCAATAGAAGTTCGAGCAATATCTGCCTTTGGCAGTTCGTTCAAATGCTTTTCAATTGCAATTTCCACAGCATTTAAAAGATTCTCATCAGGCGTAATGAAAATTGATTGAGCCACAGTATCATGCTCTGCCTGAGACAATACATCCATTGCCAACCATTCAGCATTATTTTCACCTTCAGCATAAACAAGAATTTCTGAAGGACCTGCGATCATATCAATGCCCACTTGACCGAAAACTGCTCTTTTAGCTGCGGCAACAAAGCGATTACCTGGCCCAGTAATTTTATCCACCGCTGGTATTGTTTCAGTACCATAAGCCAGAGCTGCAACAGCTTGTGCACCACCTATTGTAAAAACTCGGCTCACACCAGCTAAATATGCTGCTGCTAATACCAATGGATTAAGTTCACCATTGGGTGCAGGAACAACCATAATAATTTCAGGTACGCCAGCAACATGGGCTGGTAAAGCATTCATAAGTACAGACGATGGATAAGAGGCTAAACCACCAGGTACATAGATCCCAACACGATCAAGTGGAGTGACTTTTTGACCTAATGTATTTCCCAAATCATCAACATAAGTCCACCCTTCTTGCTTCTGAGCTTGATGAAATGAACGAATTCGTTTTGCTGCTAACTCAAGTGCATCACGAGTTTCAATGGTTAAACCCTCAAAAGCGGATTTGAGTTGTTCTTGGCTGAGCTCTAAGTCTGAGAATTGATGCGCAGGATGTCGATCGAACTGTTGCGTTAACTTAAGTACATGCTGATCACCGTGTTGACGAACATCGGCAATAATTTGGTCTACGGTTTGTACTAATTGAGGATCATTTACAGTTTCAAATGCTAATAGTTCAGCAAATATCTGCTTAAAATTTTGATCCTGAGTCGATAAACGTCGCATCAATTTACCCACAAGGCGAAAAAGAGAAGAATAAGTTTACTCTTTTTCGAAGTCCTTGTGGGCATCATATCAACATCTATCACTCAGTTTTCATAGGAAATCACGTTTAACGTGATTGGACTGCTTGTTCAAGTTGAGTCAAAATTGGATTTAATAAAGCTTGTTTCCGTTTAAAACTCGCTTTATTGACAATAAGACGCGAAGAAACTTTACAAATCTCTTCTAATGGCTCTAAACCATTGGCGCGTAAAGTATTACCCGTATCAACGACATCGACAATATAATCACCCAAGCCTACTAATGGCGCAAGCTCCATTGAACCATAGAGCTTAATCACATCAACTTGTTCACCTAAGCTCGCATAATATTGACGCGTCAAATTGACATACTTGGTTGCAATCTTCAAACGTCCTTTCGGACGTTCCATTCCAACTTTACCAGCAGTCATTAATTTACAATTGGCAATTCTTAAGTCAAGTAACTCGTACACATGTTGAGCTCCATGTTCCATTAATACATCTTTACCCGCGACACCAAAATCTGCTGCACCGTTTTCCACATATGTTGGCACATCAGAAGCACGTAAAATCAAAATACGTACTTTCTTATGTGTGGTTGGGAAAATCAATTTACGAGATTTATCAGGATCTTCAAGTAAATTTATGCCTGCATTTTCAAGTAATGGCAATGTTTCTTTTAAGATACGACCTTTACTGAGTGCTAAAGTTAAACCATGATCAAAATTACCCATTACATCAAAATTCGGATCATCGTTTCTTAAGTCATTCATCCTTTTACTCGCTTAATCTGAGCGCCTAAACTTTGCAATTTTTCTTCAACATGTTCATAGCCACGATCTATATGGTAAATACGATCAATTAGTGTTTCACCTTCTGCAACTAAGGCTGCAAGCACTAGTGAAAATGAAGCACGTAAATCTGTAGCCATAACAGGTGCAGCCTGAAGTGTTTCCACACCAGTTACGATCGCATCATGGCCTTCTACCTGAATATTTGCACCCATACGTGAAAGTTCAGGGACATGCATAAAGCGATTTTCAAAAATTGTTTCCGAAATCGTCGCAAAACCACGACCGATTGCATTCACGGCCATGATTTGAGCTTGCATGTCAGTTGGAAATTCCGGATGAGGCAATGTTCTAAAACTAACAGCTTTAGGACGTTTCCCTTGC